>CEOQ01141579.1_pt1 | contig 19204 bp, 17 predicted proteins | sample 361351 | NCBI WGS metagenome assembly CEOQ01 (sample SAMEA2619907, study PRJEB7988) | marine metagenome | biome: marine biome (ENVO:00000447); feature: deep chlorophyll maximum layer (ENVO:xxxxxxxx); material: "saline water (ENVO:00002010), including plankton (ENVO:xxxxxxxx)" | depth 60 m | reverse complement strand
AATATTTATTTCTTAATCTTGCTTGGATAATAGCCCTTTCAGTTCCTATGGCCGTCTTAATTGCTACACTAATGACTTTTGGCAGACTTTCGGAAGACAATGAGATTAATGCAATGCGTGCATCTGGAATTAGTTTTTTATCTATTATTAGGGCGCCTTTAATTTTTGGGCTTTCAATCGCTACGATTTTAATTTATTTTAATAATTTCATTCTTCCAGAAATGAATTTTCGAGCAAGACTTCTATCAGGTGACATTTATCGAAAGAGACCTGATATGAACATTGAACCGGGAATATTTATTGATAACTTACCCGGTTATAGTATGATAATTGGAGAAAAATCAAATAATTTAATGTTAGATGTCCGGATATTTTCAAAAGGCAAAAAAGATTCTCAAACAAGTATTCGAGCAAATTCTGGCAATATATCAACTCTTAAAGATGCTTTCCTCTTAAGCCTTTTTGATGGAGAAATACATGAATTAGAAATTGGTGATTATACAAACTATAGGAGAATAGCATTTAAAAATCACAATATTATTATACCTGCTGATGACTTATTATTAAATAGAAGAGATTCCTCAAATAGAACTGATAGAGAAATGGATGTATCAATGATGCTAAAAAAAATAAGCGGTTTTCAACATCGTGAAAAAGTTGTTTTTGAAAGGATAAAAGGAGCTTTTTTTAGAACTTTTTCTGATAGCATTGAACCAAAAAATAAATTGATTTCAAATGAAATAATTGAAGCTAAAAAACTTGTATTAAAAAGTGATAGCAGCCTAACTAAGGTGGAATTAAGAAAAAAAGAAAGACAGATAAGAAACCTTAAAAGACAATTAAAAAATGAATATAGCCTTTTAAAAAGCTACCAAAGGAGCAAAAATAAATACAGCGTGGAAATCCATAAAAAATTCTCTATACCATTCGCATGTATTTTATTTGTTTTGCTTGGTGCTCCATTAGGTGTTATGGCAAAAAGGGGCGGTTTTGCAGTAAGTACAAGTTTGAGTTTTATTTTCTTTTTAATATATTACGTTTTACTACTGGGATGCGAAAAAATGGCTGATAGAAACATAATAAATGCTGGAACGGGAATGTGGTTTCCTAATCTAATTATGTTAATTATTTCTCTATACTTGACCATTTATACAGTAAGAGAAAAGGCACCAATTAGTATTATTAGATTACCAAAATCAAAGTAATGCTTCAAAAAACCATTTTAACCAGAACGATGGACTTGACATATCATTGCTGGTTCCGTACCAATTTTAAAAACCTCTGATTCTAATGGACAAGCAGTTTGTGGCTTTTTTTTAGTTAATGAACAAATTTCTTTCCTAATTATTCCGTCAGGAACAGTAAAATTGATTCTCTTAAAATTTAGTGTGTCATGAGCATCACGCATAAAACGAGCCCAAGCTGGCAGGGCAGCTTTCGTTCCATCTTGTCCTGGTCCTAATGGGACAGAAAAATCATCAACTCCAAACCAACATCCAGCAGCTATCTGCGGTGTGTAGCCAACAAACCAAGCATCACTCCAACCCTGTGTGGTACCCGTTTTCCCAGCAGCAGGTCTATTAAAATTATACTTCCATCGACTACTACCAGCAGTCCCTCTATCCATTACAGTTTGCATGAGACTCGTCATTAAATACGCAGTTTCTGCACTTAATACTTCTTTTTGATCAGGATAATATTCTTTTAATATATTTCCATAGCGATCTTCTATTCGTTTAATTGCGTAAGGTTTTGAATAAACACCATTATTAGCTAATGCAGAATAAGCAGCTACCATCTCAATTGGGTACACTTCAGAGGTTCCTAAGGCTATTGCATCTACAGCCCGAATATCTGTTGAAATCCCCATGCGTTTTGCGTTTCTTTTTACTGCTTCTGCTGGTGCTAAATCTTGCTGCACCATTCTTACTGAGATTAAATTCAATGATTTTCTCAAACCTTCTCTAAAAGTAGTTAGTCCCCCAGTACTTCCATCATAATTCTGTGGTTTCCATTTTACCCACGTTCCATCAGTATTTTGGACATTCAACACCACCGGTTGATTTAATAACTGTTCAGTAACCGGATAGCCATTATCTAAAGCTGTAGTATATACGAAAGGCTTAAATACTGACCCTGGTTGCCTGCGAGCTTGAACAGCCCTATTATATTGATCATGGTAATCAGGACGACCTCCTATCATCGCTAAAATCCCACCCGTTTTTGGATCTAAAGCCACAAAAGCACACTGAACAAGTAATTTATCTCGAAGTTCTTTATATAATTGTCTTTCACCCTCAAGCATAGAAATAATTGTATCTTCAGAAAATATCGTTAAATATGAAAGTTGTTCAAATTCTTCTCTATCCTTAAACAATCGCCGATTTAATCTAGCTTGATCCTCTCTGATAGTCTTGTAAGCAGCAGAATCAGCTATATTTTGAAGTTTAGAATTAAGTGTTGTATATATTTTTAAACCATCTCTATAAATGTTAATTCCTAACTTTTCGTCTTCCTTCTCTAAAATACGTCTTACATATTCTGAAAAATATGGAGCCTGTCCTTGTTTTGGTTGATCTCGAACTGAACCAAGCGTTTTAACCCGATTTTCATAATACACACTGTTTGAGATATAGCCCTGGTCTCTCATTAGTCTTAATACTGTATTTCGACGCATTTGTGCCTTATCCACATGATGTATTGGCGAATAACTAGCTGGTGCGGGAAGCAACCCAACCAAAAGAGCAGACTCATCAACAGTTAGCTCATCTGATTTTTTTCCAAAAAATCGCTTAGTAGCTGCCTCCACACCATAGGTTCCATGTCCAAAATGTACCGTATTTAAATACATTTCTAAAATTTCATCTTTTGTATATGTCCTTTCAATTTGAATTGCTGTAATTATTTCTTTTATTTTTCTAATATAACTATCTTCAAAACCTACTGATTTATATAGGTTTCTTGCGAGTTGCTGAGTAATTGTACTAAACCCTTGTGCATATGGATTCCAAGATGAAATATTTACAATTATTGCCCTAAATAAACTTCTTATAGATAAACCCCAATGACTATAAAAACGTTTATCTTCTGAAGAAATAACAGCATTTCTCATGTGTTTAGGAATTTTATCTAATCCAACGAATACTCTTTTCATTACAAATAATTCATTTAAAACAACACCATCTGAAGAAATAATTTGTGTAACTAAATCAGGATCATAATTTTCTAATTGTTCAATCGAAGGAAGGTTTTTCGAAAAATAACCAATTAAAAACAATCCTGAAATAATACCAAAAAAGACAATTAGTAAACAGTTTCTTAGAACGATATAAAAATCTTTCATTGCGCTATTAATTTTCATTTAATATCTAAAATTAATAATGAAATACACCAAATAGTTTTTGGGGAAATATTATTTATCTTTACTTCTTTTTTGGATATATCATTTCTTCAGGTTTTACTAACCTATCGAACTCTTCACCAGTTAAATAATTAAGTTTGATAATTGCTTCTCGCAAAGTTATATCTTCGACATAGGCTTTTTTGGCAACTTCAGAAGCTTTATCATACCCAATAAAAGGATTTAAGGCAGTCACTAACATAAGTGAGTCATGTAAGTTTTTTTGAATCCGCTTAAGATTAGGTTTTAAACCTAAAATTGCATTATTTGTAAAAGACTTGGAGGAATCTGCTAAAAGTTGGATTGATTGAAGTATATTATAGGAAATTAGCGGTCTAAAAACATTAAGCTCAAAATTCCCGCTTGCACCTGCGATTGTTATAGCAGAATCATTTCCTATAACTTGGAGACATACCATGGTTAAAGCCTCACATTGCGTAGGATTTATTTTCCCAGGCATAATGGAAGACCCAGGCTCATTTGCTGGTAAAATTAATTCACCAATACCAGAACGTGGCCCGCTTGATAACCATCTAATATCATTAGCAATTTTAAATAAAGAACTAGAAATGACCTTAAGAGTTCCAGAAAGTTCTACCATACTATCATGAGTCCCTAGTGCTTCAAATTTGTTTGACGCAACACGGAAAGGAAGTCCAGTAATTTGTGAAATTTCTTTTGAAACATGTTCATCAAATCCATCAAAGGTGTTTATCCCAGTCCCTACAGCAGTGCCTCCAATCGGCAATTCATAACAAGATTCTAAGGCATTTTCAAGACGTTTAAGTCCGTGATCTATGGCAGAAACATATCCAGAAAATTCTTGACCCAGACTTAATGGTGTTGCATCTTGTAAATGCGTTCTCCCTAGTTTAATAATCTTCATATACTCTTCAGATTTTTTATTAAGAGCATCTCTCAAATTTTTTAAGTTTGGAATAAGATTTGAATTTATACACTCTACTGCTGAAATATTAATGGCTGTAGGAAATGTGTCATTTGTTGATTGAGACATATTTACATGATCATTAGGATGAACTGGTGTTTTGCTACCAATAGTACCTCCCATCATTTCTATGGCCCTATTAGCAATGACCTCATTAAAATTCATATTTGTTTGAGTTCCACTACCTGTTTGCCATACGACTAAAGGGAAATGGCTATCCAATTCCCCATTTATAACTTCGTCAGCCGCTTTATCAATCGCATCCTGAATGTCATCATCCAAAAACCCATGTGAACGATTAACGATTGCAACAGCTTTTTTTACTATACCATATGCTCGAATAAATTGCCGAGGAAATCTCTCAACACCAATTTTAAAATTTTCAAATGATCTTTGGGTTTGCGCACCATAATACTTATCAGAGGGTACTTCAATTTCACCAAGACTATCACGTTCCTTACGTAAAGTCATAATTATTTTACAATCCAAGTATCTCCAGCATTAAGGAGATCTTGAACACGTCCAATTCCTTTATTCTTTTTGGCAAAATTAATTTGATCAGCCATATCTTGATTATAAGTAGGCTTGTCTATTGAATAAATAACACCAATAGGCTCAGGCAAATCAGGATTAGATGTCCAATTTGCTATTATATGTGCAAGATCTAGGTTTGTCTCATCATGTATTAAAATATCATCATTACTATATTTTTCCATATCGACTACAATGGCCGTAGAGCCTTCTAATTTTATCCCCTTAGTCTCCTTAGAAAACAGCATTGGCTCACCATTCTTTAATTCTATCACATTTTCCATTTTATCCGAGCCTGTATATGGCTCGAAAGCACCATCATTAAATATATTACAATTTTGATAAATTTCAATGAAAGAACCACCATCATGCCTATATGATCTTTCCATCATTTCAGCCATATGTTTTTGCCATCGATCTATAGTCCTAGCAACAAATGTTGCCTGGGCACCCAAGGCCAGCGATGGAGGATTTAGAGGAATATCAATAGAACCATATGGCGTAGCTTTTGTGACCTTGCCTACTTCAGAAGTTGGTGAATATTGACCTTTTGTTAGACCGTATATTCTATTATTAAACATCAAAATATTCAAATCCATATTCCGCCGAAGCGCATGCATAAAATGATTTCCTCCAATTGAAAGCCCATCACCGTCTCCTGTAACTACCCATACAGATAAGCTTGGGTTTGCAATTTTTACTCCGGTTGCAATTGCTGGAGCTCGACCATGAATTGAATGAAATCCATAAGTATTCATATAGTATGGAAACCTGCTTGAGCATCCTATCCCAGATATAAATACAAAATCTTCTCTTTTTCGACCGAAAGTTGGCATTTGCTTTTGTGTCTGTGCTAAAATCGCATAATCTCCACAACCTGGACACCAGCGAACTGCCTGATCTGATTCAAAATCTTTCTTTGTTAATTGAGGTAATTGTGAATCGTTCATAAGCTTTATCCTAAAGTTTTTTTAACATGTTCAATAATGGTAGGAGCACCAATTGGACGCCCCCTTACAAAATTAAGACCTTTTGCATCCACTAAATATTCTGATCTAATTAATCTCAAGAGTTGACCTAAATTAATTTCAGGTACAAGTATATTTTTAAAATGAATTAAAATTTCTCCCAAATCTTTTGGCAAAGGATTAATCCACCTTAATTGAACATGAGATACCTTAAGTCCCTCATCTTGTAATGTTTCAGCTGCCGAACGACATGCTCCGTAGGTCCCACCCCAACTTAATAATAAAAGATCTCCTTTACTATCTCCAAAAATTTCTGTTTCAAGAATATCATTTTGTATTCTATTAACCTTCTCCTGTCTAAGTACAGTCATTTTATGATGATTTTCGGGGTCATAACTTACATGTCCAGAATTTTCAGCTTTTTCAATTCCGCCCACTCGATGTTCAAGTTCAGGCGTCCCTGGTAGAGCCCAAGGACGGGATAATGTTTTTTCATCTCTTAAATAAGGTAAATATTCTTCTTCAGAGTTGAGTTTTTTTGCAAAATTAACTTTGATTTTTTCTAGATCAGATGTTTCTGGAATTTTCCAAGGTTCCGATCCATTTGCAAGATATCCATCGGTTAATAACATAACTGGTGTCATATATTTTATTGCAATTTTACATGCTTCATAAGCAGCATAAAAACAATCACCCGGTGTTCCAGCAGCAATTACTGGCATTGGTGCTTCTCCATTTCTTCCGTACAGAGCTTGGTTCAAATCAGATTGTTCAGTTTTGGTTGGAAGCCCGGTGCTAGGCCCACCTCTTTGGACATTTATAACTACGAGAGGTAATTCTGTAATAATTGCCAATCCTAAAGCTTCACCTTTTAGAGCAATTCCAGGACCAGAGGTTGCAGTAATTGCCAAATTACCTGTGTAAGCAGCTCCAATTGCAGATGTTATCCCAGCAATTTCATCTTCAGCTTGAAAAGTTTGAACTCCAAAATGCTTCCAAGAAGCAAGCGTATGCAAAATATCACTAGCAGGTGTAATAGGGTATCCGCCATAAAATAAATTTAACCCAGAATTTTCTGATGCAGCTAAAAGACCAAGAGAAGTTGCAAGATTCCCATTTATATTTCTGTAAGTACCAGATGGCAGAGACGCCTTTTCAACTTTGTATCTAGTCATGAACAATTCGGTGGTGTCACCATAATTATACCCTGCATTTAAAGCACGAGTATTAGCTTCGATTATGGCATCCTTGCCGGCAAATTTCTTTTTTAACCAATTCGCTGTAGCCTCCAGAGGTCTATCATACATATAAAATAAGACACCAAGAGCAAAGAAGTTTTTAGTCCTCCCAATAAATTTTGGCGAAAGAGCCAACCCTTCACAAGCAGCAGTAACCATTTTATTCATTTCAATAGGTATAACGGTAAAATAATCATCAAGAGAACCATTTTCAATAGGGTTGCTTTCATAACCAGCAAAGTTTAGGTTCTTTTTTGAAAAAGCATCTGTATTAATAATAATTGTTCCACCGGGAATTAAATCATTTTGATGGACTTTTAATGCTGCTGGGTTCATTGCAACCAAGACATCGGGCTTATCACCGGGTGTATGAATATCTTTTGATGAGAATTTTATCTGGAAGGCACTAACACCCGCAAGAGATCCTGCTGGTGCACGAATTTCCGCTGGAAAGTCGGGCAAAGTACTTAAATCGTTCCCGACTATAGCTGTTGTTTCAGTAAAACGCCCGCCTGTTAATTGCATGCCATCACCAGAATCACCCGCAAACCGGATTACCGCTTCATCAATTGTTTTAAATGTTTTGCCCATTAGAGTCCGTGCCTTTTTATTATTAGATTTGTAGAATAACTATTATATGTGATTATATTTAAGTTTAATTATTAAATTATTTTTTATTTGACTAAATCTACCAAGATCAACATTTTGGAAAAAAGGAATTAATTTGTTTTATTTTTTGGATTGTATAATAAGATCATTAAAATTGATACACAAAATTTGTAAGCCTTTATTATGAGTAAGCAATCCTTTTATCCATTAAATATGCGAATTAGATATGCAATTGACAATTTTATGTCGAAAGGTAGCGCATCCATCTTTTTAGCTCTTTTATTATTATTTACCCTTGGTTTCTTTATTATGGTCATAATAAGAATCCTAGCTAATCTAATTCTTCCTGATGAAACTTTATCAGGCTGGTTAGAAATACCTTGGAGAGTATACGTTGCCGTAATGGAAGGATCTGCGGCTGAAACTGATGGAGATAGTAATTGGGCTGCAAAGCTAACTTCGATAATCGGCGTGCTAGTTGGTCTTATACTTTTTTCAAGCATGGTTGCTTTTATTACAAGTGTTTTTGAAGCAAAACTTGCTGAACTTCGTCGAGGTCGAAGTCTTGTACTAGAGGATGATCATACACTAATTCTCGGTTTTGGAGATCGAATTATCGAAATAATTCGCGAATTAATTGAAGCTAATGAATCGGAACCAGATGCTTCAATTGTAATTCTTGCTGATAATGATAAGGAAGAGATGGATAATATTATAAGAGATAATATTATCGATTCTCGGACAACTAGAATCATTACACGATCAGGTATAGTTACTAATATAAATAACTTACGAAAGGTTCAAGCTGAAAAAGCAAAATCAATAATTATTATGAATTCTGCAGCAAGTTGGAAATCAAAAGAAGAACTCAAATTAGCAGATGCACTTGTCTTAAAATCAATTATGTCAATTATCGCCACTTGCGATGGTGATGAGCATCCACCCATTGTATGTGAAATTCATTCAGATAGAGATCGTGAATTAGCAGAAAATATATCTAATGGTACTGTCAAAGCTTTAAATGAAGTTAGTGTTCTTTCAAGAATGATTGCTCAGCTAGCTCTAAGCCGAAATGGCCTATCAGTAGTTTACAGTGATATGGTTGGCTTTGATGGGAATGAATTTTATTTTTTCCAGCCTGAAAATGGTTGGGGTGGTCCGCTTAATTTTGGAGAAAGCATTAACCGTTTTAAAAGCAGTACCCCTATGGGTATTCATTTTGCTAACGGTGAAATAAAATTAAATCCTCTCCCAGAAACAAAAGTCTCAGACGATGATGAATTGATTGTTTTTGCTGAAGATGATTCTACAATATTCTATTTTGACGAGCCAGTATATAATTCAAAAATTAAAAAACTACCCGATGTGAGCACTAAATTAAGAAAACAACGTGTCGCAATTCTTAATTGGACAACAAAGTCCAATATAATTATGGAAAAACTTTGTACTTATGTACCCTCCGGATCTGAATTAATTTTATATGATCATAGTTTTACAGAAGAGATGAAAACTTTTTTAGATAATTTAAAAATTAAATACCCTGATTTAATATTGGGAATTCAAAAAATTGATTTAAATAACCTTACCACATTAAAGACGATTGACCCTCAGGGTTTTGACAGTATTTTAATTCTTTCTCCGGGTGGAACTACTATCGAAGAGATGGATGCATATGTTATTTCCCTCCTAATTAGATTAAGACAAGTGCTCAAAGAAAACAAGGCTGAGAATTGGCCTAAGCTGATTACAGAAGTTATGGATAGTGAAAATATTGATATAATACTTAATAGCGGAGTTGAAGATTTTATGGTTTCAAATCAATTTGTATCACAAATTATGGCACAGGTATCTGAAGAACCACTCGCACTAAATGTATATGATGATCTTTTTCAAGCTGAAGGAAGCGAACTTTATATCAAACCCGCAAACTACTATTTTTCATTTACTAAAAATGAATCAATTAATATTTCCTATGGTGAATGTAGTAAAGCTGCTCAATTAAGAAATGAAGTCTGTTTAGGTGTACAACTGTATTCAGATCAATCGAATAAAAAAAAATCATTTGGAGTCAATCTGATTCCTGATAAAAATGAAAAATTTACCCTTACTCCGTATGATGGTCTAATTACTCTTGCAGAGGATGAAGCCTGAACATAGAATGGAAAAAGAAAAAATTAGATTAACTACATTGAGTACCGGAGCTGGATGAGCTTGTAAAATCGGTCCGGGGGACCTAACTGAAATTCTAAAGAGCCTAAATCTAACAAAAGATAATTCTGTATTATTAGACTTTGAATCTTCAGATGATTCTGCTGCCTATCGTCAAAAAAATGGGGACATTTTGGTTCAAACCGTCGATTTTTTTACACCTATCGTTGATGATCCATATGATTTTGGTCAGATCGCAGCTTCAAATTCATTATCTGATATTTATGCAATGGGAGCAACTCCACTTTTTGCATTAAACATAGTTGGTTTCCCAATAGAAGATCTTCCAAAAACCATTCTAACTCAAATCCTGCAAGGTGGAATTGATAAGGCAAAAGAAGCTGGGGTTCCTATTATAGGAGGACATTCAATCAAAGATAAAGAACCAAAATATGGACTAGTTGTAACGGGGCAGGTTAATGAAAATAGAATGTGGACAAATTCAAGAGCTAAACCGGGTGATAAAATTTTATTAACAAAAAAATTAGGGACCGGAATAATAGGTACCGCGATAAAAAGAGGTTGTGCAGAAGAAAAATCTATTAAAGAAGCTGTGGAATCTATGAAAACATTAAATTCAGAAACTGCGAATCAGTTAAAGAATTATCAAGTAAATGCTGTAACTGATATTAGTGGCTTTGGATTGCTAGGCCATTTAAAAGAAATGTGCGAAGCAAGTAATGTTTCCGCAGAAATTGATTTTTCATCTATAAAATTTTTATCTGGTGTATTTGATTTAGCAAAAAAAGATAATATCCCAGGCGGAACCCTTAATAATTTCCAATATTTGAAAAATTTTACTGATTTTTCTTCCAAAACAACCAGATTAGATCATCTTTTAGTTTCTGATGCACAAACCTCTGGGGGATTATTAGTTTCTTTGCCACCAGATGAAGCCAATAGATTTATTAATTCTTGTAGACAAGATGCATCAATTATTGGAGAATTCAAAAAACAAGTTAGCCCTTTAATTCGGTTATCGCTTTAAGAATCTTTTTAAATACGATTAATTTAATCGTATTTAGCATTTGATATATTAATGGACTTAATTTTAATTTCCTGACCAATAAATTTTATTAAATGCTAAAAATCACACGAAGAGTAGAGTATGCTTTGATTGCAATGAGGCATCTCCAAAATGAAGGGAAAGACAAGACTGTTTCTGTAAAAGAAATATCTGATAAATATTGTATCCCCCGAGAATTATTGGCTAAGATTCTACAAAAATTAGGAAAACACAATATCGTAATATCTGTCCGAGGACCCAGTGGCGGATATAAAATAACAAAAAATTCTAATAATATAAAAATGACAAATTTTTTTGAAATTCTGGAGGGACCCTTAGGTTTAATGGATTGTTATTTTGAGTCTAATTGCGAACAATTAAATAATTGTAATATTCGCATACCAATAAATCGTATTAACGATAATATTAGAGATATGTTCAACAAACTTAAACTATCTGATATTACATATTAATGAAATTAAGAAAACAAGTTGTTGATGTACTTAAGAAATGTTATGATCCTGAAATCCCTATTGATCTATGGAGTCTAGGATTGATCTATGATATTAAAATATCTGACCCATCAAATAAAAAATATTCAATTGATATTATTATGTCTCTTACAACACCAGGATGCTCTATGGGTCAACATATGGCAGATGATATCAAAACAAAAGTATCTTCTCTTACAAATGTAAACAGTGTTGAAGTTCAAGTTACCTTTGATCCACCATGGACACCAGAAATGATGAATGATAAGGCACGAAAAAAATTAGGTTTTGAACCAGTTAAATCCTCATCAAACAATAATCAAATTGATACGGAGTGGGAATAAATGAATAAATCAAATAACAAAGAATCTGTTGAACAAAAACAAAAGGCATTCAATAATTCCACTATAAAAGCAACTAAGGCTGCAGTGAAACGTTTGCAAGCTGTAATGTCTTCTGATGGTAAAACCAATCACTATTTAAGAATGTCTGTGGATGGTGGTGGTTGCTCAGGTATGACTTATAAGATGGATTTTGAGAAAATAAAAGGAGAATTTGATAAGACATTTGAATCAAATGGTTTAACCATAATATGCGATCTAAAAAGCTGGCTTTACCTTAAAGATATTGAAATAGATTATTCGGATGATCTCTTAAATGGGGGATTTAAAATAAAGAATCCAAATGCAGAACGCACCTGTGGATGTGGCACAAGTTTCTCTGCTTAAAATAATATAAAAGCGCACAATGTCTAATAATAAAAAAATAATTGACACAAATCTTGAAAAAGATTACGAATATGGTTTTATAACTGATATTGAGTCAGACACTATTCCACCAGGCCTTAATGAAGATGTGATAAAAACTATATCAGAAAAAAAAGATGAGCCAAAGTGGTTATTAGACTGGCGACTTAAATCGTATAATCACTGGATTAAAAAAAAAGATCCAAACTGGGCAAAAATCCAATATCCAGATATAGATTATCAAGCAATAAGTTATTTTTCAGCTCCTAAGAAAAAAAAACTGTCTAGTCTAGATGAGGTTGACCCAGAACTACTAGAGACATATAATAAACTCGGTATTCCTCTCGAAGAACAAAAAATGTTATCAGGCGTGGCTGTTGACGCTGTTTTCGATAGCGTCTCGATTGCTACAACCTTTAAAGAAGAATTAAAAAAAGCTGGTGTTATATTCTGTAGTTTTTCAGAAGCAGTTCTCAACCATCCAGACTTGGTCAAAAAATATTTGGGTACTGTTGTGCCTTTTACTGATAATTATTTTGCTTCTTTAAACTCCGCCGTCTTTACAGATGGCTCTTTCGTTTATATTCCAAAAGGAGTTCGATGCCCTATGGAACTCTCGACATATTTTAGGATTAATGAAGCAAACACAGGACAATTTGAAAGAACATTAATCATTGCTGATGAAGGTAGCTATGTAAGTTATCTTGAAGGTTGTACCGCACCAATGAGAGATGAAAATCAATTACATGCAGCTGTTGTAGAACTAGTAGCACATAAGAATGCTACTATAAAATATTCCACTGTTCAAAATTGGTTTCCTGGTCATCCGGAAACCGGTAAAGGAGGAATTTATAATTTCGTAACTAAACGAGGTACATGCTTGGAAGAAAACTCAAGAATTTCTTGGACTCAAGTTGAAACTGGCTCTGCTGTTACATGGAAATATCCTTCATGCATACTTAAGGGAGACAATTCTGTGGGTGAATTTTATTCTGTCGCAGTTACAAATAATTATCAGCAAGCAGATACCGGGACTAAAATGATACACTTAGGGAAAAATACTAAAAGTACTATTATCTCTAAAGGTATCTCAGCAGGTAAAGGTCAGCAAACATATAGAGGGGAAGTAAAAATTATGAAAGGCGCTGATCAAGCTAGAAATTTCTCCCAATGTGATTCAATTTTAATTGGGAATACTTGTGGAGCACATACCTTCCCTTATATTGATGTTCGTAACCCCTCCGCAAAGATGGAGCATGAAGCAACAACTTCAAATATTGGAGAAGATCAACTATTCTATTGTAATCAAAGAGGAATTTCTTCAGAAGATGCCGTCTCAATGATAGTTAACGGATTCTGCAAGGAAGTATTTAATGAGCTACCAATGGAATTCGCCGTTGAAGCAACAAAACTGATGGAGGTTACTCTTGAGGGTAGTGTTGGTTAGTACGGGAAATTGGCTATGCTAGATATAAAAAACCTACATGCTGGAGTTGACGAAAAAAAAATTATAAATGGACTCAACCTTTGTATTAAGCCAGGGGAAATGCATGCTGTTATGGGACGCAATGGTTCCGGCAAGAGCACACTTTCAAATGTAATAACCGGCAAGGATGGATATAAGATATCAAAAGGCGATATACTCTTTAAAAATGAATCAATTATCGAATGGTCTCCTGAAGAAAGAGCTTTGGCGGGTATTTTTATGTCATTTCAATATCCAATTGTAATGCCCGGAGTTAACAATACATATTTTCTAAAAGCAGCCTTAAATGCAAAACTTAAAAACTCTGGGAAAAAAGAATTAGATGCCGCAGAGTTTTTGAAGATTGTTAAGGAAAAATTGGCTGAACTAGATATGGATAAATCTTATTTACAACGTTCCGTTAACGATGGTTTTTCTGGTGGAGAAAAAAAACGAAATGAGATACTCCAAATGATAACGCTAGAGCCAGAATTAGTAATAATGGATGAGACAGACTCTGGCCTAGATATTGATGCACTAAAAATCATTGCTAATGGAATAAATAAATATCGTAGCTCTGAACGATCATTTCTTGTTATAACTCACTACCAACGATTACTACGATATATAGAACCCGATGTCGTCCATGTTCTTATAGATGGAAAATTTGTTAGATCTGGAGGTAGAGACCTCGCTTTGAAATTAGAAGAAAAAGGTTATCAATGGCTTGAATAATGATACCTGACTACTTAAATAATGAATTTGAAAAAATAATTTCTAGAGAATATTTTTCAAAAAAAATCCACCCCGTGAGGAAAAAAGCATATCGCGATCTCAATGAACAAGGCCTTCCAAATAAAAAATGGGAAGACTGGCGACATACAGATCTTTCCATCATAAACTATGATAAGTTCAGGATATCCGGAGCTCAGGATGCTCCCCCCTCCCAAATCGATATTGCTGAATATGGTCTTAAATCATTTCATACAATTGTTTTTTATAATGGTCATTTCCAAAAGGATCTATCTTCTATCCCAAATGGAATCAAACTTCTTTCCAATTTAGAATATATGGAATTTAAAAATTGGAAGGTGAATCAGCCAAAAATGTCATCATTTGACCTCTTAAATACAGCATTTATGGATAGTGGGATGTGTTTAATTATCAAAAAAGAAACCAATGTTAAAATACCTTTGAGAATACTATTTATTTGCTCAGGAAATGAAGAAATCATGGTGTCTCCAAGAATTCATATTGACCTTGAAAAATCAAGTTCATTAAATCTTGTAGAACAGCATGTTGGCAAATGTAACAAATACCTTTACAACGGATCGATAATCATTAATATAGAAGAAAAAGCAAAACTTGAGCATATTAGGATTCAAAATAATTCTAAGTCAACAATTAATATGGGAAATCTACATATTGAGCAAAGGACAAAGTCAAACTACTTTTTTGTTCAATATGCGGTTGGATCTCAATTAGGAAGAATTAACCTATTTGCAAACCTTATTGGAAAAGGTGCAAATTGTTCCTTAAATGGTTTAAGTCTTTCAGATAATAAACAACATTTAGATGCACATGTAATTACAAACCATAAAGCTAGCCATTGCGAAAGCTCACAAAATTTTAAATTTATATTAAAAGATAGATCGACTGGAGTATTCAATGGACGTTCAATCGTACAACATGGAGCGGTAAAAACTGATTCTAGTCAATCGAATAAAAATCTATTACTTTCCGATAACGCACTCATGAATTCTAATCCCCAACTTGAAATCTACACAGACGATGTAAAATGCTCTCATGGATCATCAACAGGTGCTCTCGAATCAGATGCACTTTTCTACATTCGATCTAGAGGTTTAGACCAAAAAGCTGCGACATCCTTATTAGTACTTGGTTTTGCTTCAAAAATAATTGAGATTATTAAAAATAATGAAATTAAAAATTATGTAACCTGCCACTTTGATCAATGGATCAATCAAAACAATTAATGAGTATTCAAAAAGAATTAAATAATCTAAGAGAAACATTTATTGTTTTTGAAGATCCTAAAGATAAATTTATTCAATTAATTGATATGGCAAAAAATTCCGGGACCTTAGATGATTCTGAAAAAACGAATATAAATAAAATTAGTGGATGTACCTCTCAAGCATGGGTAATCAGCAAAATAAATGATGACGATACCTACACATTCAAAACTGATTCAGATTCTTTAATAGTAAAAGGATTATTATTGATTTTAGAAAAGATATTTTCTAACCAACCCGTGGATGAGGTTCTTTCAATGAATAGCAATAATATCCTTAATGCTGTCGGGCTTGAAAAAATAATTACTAGCCAGAGGATAAATGGGTTTTCTAATGCTGTTGAAAAAATTAAGAGCCTTGTAAAATGAGTCAATCAAATTCTGATTCAATTAGATTAATTCGTGATGTCGACGCATATATGGTTCCATCTGGAGATAAAGTAAAACTACTTGCAGGAAATTTAGTTAGAATCACTCAAGCACTAGGCGGTAACTATACAGTACTTATTAATGGAAATATGGTACAAATAAGTGCAGAAAATGCAGATGCGTTAGGTATCAAACCACCAGAAGAAAATACTACCACGCCTTCTGGTGATATCGAAAAACAAATTTGGGATCAATTAAAGACATGCTATGACCCTGAAATACCTGTAAATATTGTGGAGTTAGGATTAATATACGATTTAAATATTAATGGAGCAGAAAATAATAAAAATGTTGAAATAAAAATGACACTTACTGCTCCCGGTTGTGGAATGGGTCCTGTGATCGCCGATGAAGTTGAAAGAAAAGTAATTGGAATTGACACCGTAAAAGATGTAAAGGTTGAATTAGTTTGGGAACCTATGTGGAATAGAGATATGATGAGTGAAGAAGCTCAATTAGAACTTGGTATGCTGTAAATGAAATTTTCTGTAAATGAAATAAAAAAAGACTTTCCAATCTTTAATAATTCAGATCTTATTTATTTAGATAATGCATCAACAACTCAAAAGCCTCAAGCGGTTTTAAATACTATTAATTCGATGTATTCTGAGACTAATGCAAATGTGCATAGATCTATATATTCACTTGGAAGTTTAGCAACAAAAAAATTTGAGGATGCTCGAATTAAGGTATCCTCGTTTATTGGTGCAAATTCAGAAAAAGAAATAATCTTTACCAGTGGCACCACAGAATCAATTAACCTTCTTGCTCACTCACTTGGGAATACCTTAAAACCAGGAGATGAAATACTTGTTTCAGAGATGGAACATCATTCAAACCTTGTCCCTTGGCAGTTAGCCGCTAATCGTTCTGGAGCAAATCTTTCTTTTATTCCATTATCTAAAAAAGGTGAACTTGATCTATCCAATCCAGAAAAATACTTTAAACCATCGACAAAAATTGTTTCCATAACCCATGTATCTAATGTCCTAGGAACTGTTAACCCAATAAAAAAACTTTCTGATTTATCCCATAAAGTGGGTGCAGTATTTATAGTAGATGGCGCTCAAGCTACACCACATCAACTTGTCAACGTAAATAAGTTAAACTGCGACTTTTATACATTTTCAGGTCATAAAATGCTTGGTCCGACTGGGATTGGAGTACTTTGGGGTAAAAGGAACTTACTTGAATCCATGGATCCTTTTATGGGCGGTGGTGAAATGATTGAAAATGTTTCGATGAAATCTTCTACATGGAACGATATACCCTATAAATTCGAAGCAGGAACACCTAACTTTGTACAAGCAGTTGGTTTAGGCACTGCTATTGACTATATTCACTCAATAGGTATAGATAATATTTCAAAGCGAGAAAGAGAGCTTACTGATTATGCGCTTGAAAAATTATCTCAGATAAGTGGTCTTAATATTTTTGGATCTCCGATTAAAAGAATAGGCGTCATAAGTTTTAATCTTGATGGTATTCATCCGCATGACCTAGCCCAATTCTTAAATGAAGATAATATTGCCATAAGAGTTGGGCATCACTGCGCACAACCACTTCTATCCAGTTTAAATGAAAACTCTATTGCACGGATAAGTTTTTATCTTTATAATGATGAAGAAGATATTGACAGGTTTTGTGATGCAATAATAAAAATCAAAACTTATTTTTAAATGCAAACGATTTTATTAGATGATTTTTTAGATGATGGAATCATTCGCGAAAAATCATTTCGCAAACAAGTAAAAAATTTAAACCTCCACAAATTTGATGGAGAAAAAGTGATTATTAAAGGATGCTCAAGTGTAGTGGTCCCTACTTGGGCTTATCTTATTCTAACAGCCGAAATTGCACAGGTTGCAGATAAGATATATTATGGAGAACCACGATATGCAGTAAAAATTTTTAGCAGAAATTAAAATTAAAAATGTCAAAAATCCGTTTAAGTTGGGAAACCTATTTCATGAATATTGCAAAAGAAGTTGCATCTCGTTCAACTTGTGATAGAAAACATGTCGGCGCAGTTATTGTCAAAGAAAAAACAATCCTATCAACTGGTTATAATGGTAGTATAAAAGGCCTTCCACACTGTGATGATGCAGGACATGAAATGGTAGACGGACACTGTGTTAGGACCACCCATGCGGAAGCAAATGCTATAGTTCAAGCTGCTAAAAATGGTGTAAAAATCGAATCAGCAGAAATTTATGTTACAGCATCCCCATGTTATGATTGTTTTAAACTAATTGCCAATGCCGGATTAAAATCAATCTACTTCGATGAATTTTATCGTGATGACCGAATTATTGAACGTTCTAAAGAAGCGGGGATTCAGTTGGTTGATCTAAATAATTAATCTAAATTTCTGTGTATGAATGTTCAAAAGGTTAATTATAAAGATTTAACTGCCCCTAACCAATTTACCACTTCGCTTCATGAAACTGGCTTTAGTGTACTTATTAACCATCCAATAGATATTGATTTAATTAAAACTGTCTATTCGGACTGGGAATCTTTCTTTAAGAATAAACACAAGAGGGATTACATTTTTGACCCCATAAAGCAAGATGGATATTTCCCATTTAAAACAGAAAATGCAAAAAACAACTCTTTAAAAGATCTCAAAGAATTTTTTCACTTTTATCCATGGGGAAAATATCCAAAAGAGTTAAGTGATGCTACCCTTACCCTTTATGATCAACTTCTAGAATTAACATCTGTTCTTTTGAAATGGATTCAAAATCAATCGCCTAAGTTTATCCAGTCGCTTTTTTCTGTCCCTCTTCCTGAGATGATTAATGGAACCGATCGCAACTTATTGAGAATAATTCACTATCCTCCCCTTGATGGAACCGAGCAGAAAGGAGAGATTAGAGGATCTGCACATGAAGACATTAATTTAATCACATTACTAGTTGCAGGAACCCAGCCTGGATTGCAGATTAAAGACAAAATGGGCCATTGGCATAATGTTTCTTGCAATCTAGGACACCTAGCAGTCAATGTAGGTGATATGCTTCAAGAATCTTCGGAAGGTTATTATCCTTCAACAACGCACCAAGTAATTAATCCGGGTAATAATATTAAAAATGAAAGTCGTTTTTCAATGCCGTTATTTCTTCATCC
>CEOQ01095707.1_pt1 | contig 19316 bp, 16 predicted proteins | sample 361351 | NCBI WGS metagenome assembly CEOQ01 (sample SAMEA2619907, study PRJEB7988) | marine metagenome | biome: marine biome (ENVO:00000447); feature: deep chlorophyll maximum layer (ENVO:xxxxxxxx); material: "saline water (ENVO:00002010), including plankton (ENVO:xxxxxxxx)" | depth 60 m | reverse complement strand
TACTTCATTCCACACGAATTCGCACGGGAAGCTCTGCAACGGGTATTAGATTTCGTTGAAAAATCGGGATTAGATATTTCCATGCCTATTGAGGTTCGCTGGGCGCAAGCAGATGACATCCCCTTAAGTATGTGTAGCGGAAGAGATACCGCGTCGATTGCCATACACGTGCGTCAATATGAGGCTTTTGAGCCTTATTTTGTTCCTGTTGAGACGATAATGCGGGACTATGGAGGCCGACCACATTGGGGAAAGATGCACTTCCAGACAGCTGAAACGCTTGCCCCGTTGTATCCGAAATGGGAGGAGTTTCAGCTGGCGAGGAAAGAGCTCGATCCGCTGGGGCTGTACAGCAACGTATATACAGATCGTGTATTAGGACCAATCAATTAGAATCGCGAATACCCACCGTCGATGATGAAGTCTTCTCCTGTTTGATATGAAGATGCGTCACTAGCGAGATAGACTGCGACTCCTGCAAAATCTTCAGGCTGTCCCCATCGTCTTACCGGTACTCGTTTCATCACACGGTCCTCGAATACGTCATCGCCGACTCTTGGTGCAGTCATCGCTGTTTCGATCCAACCTGGAATGATTGTATTTGCCGTGATCCCGTATCGGGCCAATTCGACTGCTAGCCCTCTAGTCATGGAAATCATGGCTCCTTTTGTCGCGGCATAGGCTTCATTTCGTGCGGCACCGTCAATTGCAGAGAGGCTAGAAGTTCCAATGAGTCTTCCTCCTTCACCACGCTCAATCATGTGTCGCGCAGCAGCCCTGAACGTGAAGAAGGTACCGTCGAGATTTATAGCCATCACCCTTTTCCAAGTATCCGTCGGGAATTCCTGAAACGGTGCTCCACCACCAGCCCCAGCGTTAGCGAAACAGGAGTCGACTTGGCCGAAAAGCTTCAGAGTCTCTGCAAATGCTGATTCCACCTCTTCCTCCTGTGAAACGTCGCAGCGAATAGCCGCAGCTTTTCCACCAACATCGAGAAGGGCCTTTTCAGCGGCAGCATTTTTGTCAGGATTGGTGCCCCAGATACATACGTCGGCACCGGCTTGTGCCAGCCCGATCGCCATACCAAGTCCAATGCCACTATTTCCGCCAGTGACCAGTGCCACTTTGCCTGTCAGATCAAATCCTGCAAAAGCCATAGTTTTTCCTTCCCATAATCTCTCTCGCTTAGGAGATTGTAGGTGACTTCCCTTGGGAGTGTCTTGGATGCCTAGAGGTCTACTAAGTGCGCTAGAAACAGCATTCCTAACACAAATACTGCTAGGAAAATTAACCAAAGCGAGGCCGTGTTTGTGAAAAAATTAGCATCTGTTACATCGTTGCCAGGCATTCGTTTTGAGCGGGCGGCGGGTCCATGCCTGTTTGTATCTGAGTCTCCTGGAAGGCATAACCAAAAGGTGAGCACTAGAATCGACCCTAAAAACAGCAAGAGGAATGGTCCCATAATGAGGATTGCAAGTCCGAAACTTCCGATATCTATTCTGATCAGTACAAAGAAGAAAACTGACCAGAGAAACACGAATGTTCCGATAGGCCAGAGCAATCTCAAACCGGAACGATTCGTATCATGTAGTCGTCTAACGGCTACAGCGGTGCCTGGGAGCAGTGTCACTAAGAATAGGATCTCATTCAGCGGAAGATCGACAGTATCGAGACCATCTCTAAGAAACCCACATACTATCTGCAGAAGTATGACACACAGTACCCAAGACCAATATTCACGACGGGAGCTGCGACCTCTAAAGGAAATAGAGCGGAGGAGGGATGTACTCGGAACATTGTCTTTCATGATTTCCAAACTAGTTGATCGCCAATCTGTGACACAGTGTTCACCGATTATCTTCTGATATCAGTATACTCAGCGTAAATCGGTAGATTACTGGGAGTATGCAATGACCAATGAATCAGATGGAATAACAGACTTTATTCCCAGCTCAGGGTGGGGACGAGTTGCTACCGGATTTCTAGCTCTAATACTTGTTTCATGGGTGATTATGGGGCTCGCTGCGGCGCGGGTCGATCTTGAAGGTGGAGTACTTTCCGACATATTTTGGACGGAAATATTGATCGTGTTTTGGGGCGGCTTGGCCGTAATCAGTAAAAGGCTGTCAGAAACAGCTCGCGATAATCCCAACCGAGCATCATTCGCACACTATCTTCCGCCACTTTGTGCGGCAATCACACTTCCTGGGATTGCATTACTCACGGTGTTTATCTGGGTGGGATTTGATGAAGCAAGTCAGACGACACTGCGGCTTACCTATAGTTTCCTGGCTCTTGGTCTTGCTGGTGCATATTGTTCAGTTATTGGAGTTGGCAGGCTTCCCAATAGATGGAGGCTACTCCGTTGGTTTATGTATGTAATAGCAGCAGTCGCTGCAATTGAGTCACTCGAGGCGCTCTGGTTACAAGGAGATATCAATTATGAAGACACTCTCACTGACGGCTTTGGTCAGGTGGGTGTAGCATTCATCGTTGCCCTGATCGCTTATTTCATTCTCGCTGGAATTATCTACAGTATTCTTCGAGAGACTCGCGAAAATCAACAAATATTTGTACTTGGCATCTATCTTCTCGCAAGCCTTCTTGGCTTCACATTTGGAGTAATCGCATTATCCGACGAGTTCGATCCGGGACCATTTAGATTAATTCTGGCGTCGACGATATTACTTGCGACACTAACGCCACTGCAGGTGGTGTTCCATCTATGGCCGGAGAGCAATGGGGCTCGGTTAGACTCTAACGTTGAATAGACCATAAGTTGGCGGATTAGAGGCCTGTGAACTATGCGTGATGAGATGGACATACTTGAGTTCGAACTGGCGACGCCACTACGTCGATTAGCTGCATATTGTATTGATGTACTAGTTGAGATTGCGTTGTGGGCGGGGCCTATACTTATTTTTCTAATTGGAGCCGTGAGCGGTAGTGGCGCCATAACAACATCATTTGGGTTACTTGCAGTGATATTTTTTGCGTCAATTATCTTTTGGCGCATATGGTGTTTGCGGAATGGTCAGACACCTGGGAAATCTTTCCTGCAGCTCTACGTGATGCGAGAAGATGACACACGAGCAGGAGGCTGGTACACGTTTTTAAGGGAATGGATCATCAAATCGTTATTATTTTGGGTAGTGTTGTCCACCATTTCGTTCGGTATAGTCCCAGTAATTGCTGGCGCGTGGCTTTTGTGGGATCGAGATCGACAGACGCTCTGGGACAAGGTGGTTTCCACAAATATTGCTTTTGTGCCATCTGGGGTTAGGCCGCTGACAGGCCAGGAAATCCACCGGAGCCAGAGAGCTAGATAAATAGAGAGACCCCGGTATAACCGGGGTCTCTCTATTGGTAAAATATTTAGGTCTTGTGGTTAGAAGCCCATACCACCCATACCACCCATACCACCCATGTCCATACCGCCCATACCACCCATACCACCTGTAGGATCAGGCTGTGGCACGATCGGCTCTGGAATCTCACCCACAGCAACTTCAGTTGTTAGCATGAGACTGGCTATTGAGTTGGCATTTTCGAGAGCGACTCTCGACACTTTTACAGGGTCGAGGATGCCGAGATCGAACATATCACCCATCTCGTCTGTAGCAGCGTTGTATCCGGTCGTCGCAGTTTCTGCTTCACGAACCATTTCAACAACAACACTGGGTTCCTGACCGGCATTATCAACGATCTGTCGAAGTGGGGCTTCAAGCGATTTTCGGATTAGTTGCGCACCAGTTCGCTCGTCGCCAGTTAAGGATTCGATTACTGGGTCAATGGACTCTTGAGCTCTAATGAAAGCAACGCCACCACCGGCTACGACACCTTCCTCAACAGCAGCTCGCGTCGCAGACAGTGCGTCTTCGAGACGGAATTTTTTCTCCCGTACTTCGACTTCAGTCGCCCCACCGGCTTTGATCACAGCCACTCCGCCAACGAGTTTAGCGAGTCGCTCCTGCATCTTCTCCCGATCGAAGTCAGAATTGGCATCTTGGATTTGAGCTCTAATCTGTCTAATGCGTTGTTGGATAGCCTCATCAGAGCCAGCACCCTCAATAATCGTGGTCATGCTCGAATCGGCGACGACTCTATGAGCGTGTCCGAGATCGGCAAGTTGCGCATCACTGAGTTTCCGACCCATGTCGTTGGTGATGTAGGTGGCACCAGTGAGGATCGCTAAATCCTCAAGCATTGCCTTTCGTCTGTCACCGAAAGAAGGAGCCTTGATAATCAAGGGATTAACAGCACCCTTCATCTTGTTCACGACCAGAGTTTGTAACGCTTCACCTTCAAGATCTTCACAGATCACAAAGAAGTTCTTTGATACTGCCAAAACTTTTTCCAACAAAGGCAGGAATTCCTGTAGGTTGTCGATTTTGTGATCGGTTATGAGGATGTAAGGATCATCAAGCTGAGTCTCCATACGGTCATTATTCGTCACGAAATACGGTGAGATATAACCACGGTCAATCTGCAGACCATCGACTATTTCAATTTCGTCATCGAGGCCTCTACCATCTTCAATTGTGATGACGCCGTCTTTGCCGACCTGTTCCATGACGTCACCGATTAGGTCACCAATGCGCTTCTCATTGGCAGAAATCGAGGCAACGGCCTGAATCATTTCTTTTTCTTCGACTGGCACTGATTGTCCGACAAGATGTCCAATTGCTGCGCGCGTAGCAGCTTCCATACCTCTTCGCAGGTACATGGGATTTGCCCCAGCCGCAATATTTCGCATTCCCTCTTGGAACATAGCTTGAGCGAATACAGTTGCAGTAGTTGTTCCATCACCCGCTATATCGTTGGTTCGCACAGCGACAGTCTTGACCAGCTGAGCTCCCATGTTGTGGAATCTATCGGTGAGCTCAATTTCTCGTGCGACAGTCACACCATCCTTTGTGATTACCGCAGGTCCATAGTTTTTATCTAGCACGACGTTGCGGCCTCTTGGCCCCAGAGTGGCTCGCACAGAGTTGGCTAATACGTCCACACCATGCCGGAGTTCACGTCGGGCTGCTTCATCGAAGCGGAGTCGCTTAGCAGTCATATCTTGCTCCTCAAATATCTAAGTAAGCTTTATTGGTTAACAGGTCCGATAGCCAGAAGACTAGTCTTCGAGCTTCGCGAGTACGTCTTGGAATCTAATGATTATGTACTCTTCGGAATCGACAGCTACTTCTTGACCTGTATACTTTTGGTACAGGACCCTATCGCCTGCCTTCAGGTCATCGAATGTCTGAACTTCACCACTTTCAAGAGGCTTACCAGGTCCGACCGCAACCACGTGTCCGTGCTGCGGTGCCTCTTTTGCCGAGTCAGGGATGATTAATCCACTGCTCGTTATTTCTTCGGCTTCTACAGCCTTCAGAATAATGTGGTCTGTCACTGGAACTACACTTGTCGCCATATCGATCACTCCTTGTTCACTTACCTAAAATTACTTTGCCTAATTTCTTAAAGGCCCAATGATGCCGAAGCAAGCAATGAACCCAGACAGTTGATGGCCCATCGGTTAGCTGGACAAACAACTACTGTAATTGGTTAATTGAAACACCGAGACTCTGGCTAAAAGCGAAAGTACTCGTTATGCAACCCACCGCAAACAGAACAAATGTTAGCACTCTCCCGCGGAGAGTGCTAGCACCCGCGGAAAACTTTTCAGTTGTCTGGTGCGGTATCCATTTCAAATAGTCACTTAGACTAGTAAGTAACTATTGCTAAAGACAAAGTGTTAAGGAGTTTTCAATGTGTTTTCCATATGATGCGGAGCCACCTATTGCGCGGCTAGCAGGAGGTAGTGTGGAGCACACCGACCTGACCTTAGAAGCCGAGGACGGAAATGTGTTCTCAGCTTTTCTAGCCGAAGGGGATGGTTCTCGTGAGGCCTCGGTGGTGGTGCTTCCTGACGTTAGAGGTCTTTTCAGATTCTATGAAGAGCTTGCTCTTCGTTTCGCGGATCAGAATATCGATGCTCTCGCAATAGATTACTTTGGGCGCACTGCCGGACTCGAAAAACGAGATGCAGATTTTGAGTGGCAGGAGCACGTGGCTCAGTCAACGTTCAATGGAGTACGGTCAGATGTGGCTGCAGCGGTGGCCTATCTTCGAAAGTCGAATCCAGATCGACCGGTATTCACACTCGGATTTTGTTTTGGTGGTTCCAACTCTTGGCATCAGGCAGCTAACGGGCTTGATTTAGCAGGGGCAGTAGGATTTTATGGTCATCCCAACCGGCCGGAGTTCCCACAAAATGCTCTAGGTGTGCAGCAACGGGTCACTGATATATCCTGTCCCATTCTTGGCCTGATGGGCGGAGCAGATCAAGGTATTCCGCAGGATATAGTTTCTGAATTCGAACAGGAGCTTAAGCAGCACGGTGTAGAGTCTGAGATTGTTATATATGATGGTGCTCCTCACTCTTTTTTCGACAGACATTATGAGGAGTTTGCTGACCAGTCAGCCGACGCGTGGAGTAGGGTTCTCAACTTTATTTCCGGTCATGCTGACTAGCATTTTGTCAGATACGACTGCTACTTAGACTTGCTCCTCCAGAAGAGCCCAGATTATGTTTTCAGTAGTCACTGAGGCATGACCTTCTCTGAGGAGCCTGACGACGAGCCGACTGTCATAACCAAATTCTGATAAATATTGCTGAATCTCATTTATTCGGTTAGTAGCGTTCAAGGCAATCGCCAATATCAGTTCCCATTCGGGGGGTGAACAGGGAATCTGGTGGCCGTCCAGTGACCCGTTATTGAGACCAGTCCAAAGTGAGGGAATCTTCACAGGTTGAAAATTTTCGTCTTCACCTTCGAATTGAGGGTCGCCGAATATATAAATAGAAATGCCTTCTCGTTCAAGATGAAGGCGTGATCCTTTTATCGGTGAATTTTGTGATTCTTTGATCTCAGCGCCGAGCATGTCGCCGATAATCGAAGCTATGTTCTTGGTTGTCATGAATTCAATGGTATTTGACTCGATGTTGATGCCTTGCAGTTGGAGGGAACTAGAGCCTATTAATGCCCAGTCAGTTGGTTCTTGAGTGGCTTCTTCAATCACACTGGCTAAAGTTCGCAGCACCATTTTGTGAGTCTGAGTCAACATAATTTTATCCTCAACCTATCCGCGAAACGGAAGAGAAGGATATCTTGATTTTCCTCCAAGTGCGACAGGTGCTCACCTGTAGGGGAATTCTTATGTATCATTTCTTTGGGCCTGTAGCTCAGTGGTAGAGCAGTGGGCTTTTAACCCATTGGTCGTGGGTTCGATCCCCACCGGGCCCACCAATGGACCCTAAATCCATTATGTAGCAAGGGAAAAGAGAAAACCCCAGCTACGGGGGTTTTCCTATTTTGGTATTTGCTACCAATCTGCTACCAATTTCAAAAGAACTTTCCGTATTCAGGAGATTAAATTATCCACTGAATCAGCAGCTTTGCTCTGTTGGCCGCTCATTAAGTAGCGAGTATGTATCTAGGGTGAAACTCGCTGTTAGAAGTGATGGTGGGTGGACTATATGTAAATTTGTGGGTCTTGGAAGGAGGATTCAGTTTGAATGATTCTCAGCATTTCAGTAGGCTCAAACCTATGCATATCGAAACAGAGGATAATGAGTTGCCCAAATCCAAACAACTTTCCGAAATGACCGATGATGAGCTAAGAGAGTACGTCAGTGAATATCTGGAAAATTCCCGAAAACTCCTGGGGAAAGGTATGTCTGCATCTATTGAAGAAGTGCAAGGTCAGCTGAACAATCGTCCTATTGACGAGCGAGTCTCATGGTTTAGACGCGAAATTAGTGGAGAGATATCGGACGAGGAAAAGCGGAGACCTCCCCAACGTGACCCCACTACATTTAGCAAAATCGAACTAACTGAAATCGAAGAAATAGATGCTCTCCTGGATGGTCAAAAATTACAACTTTACGCTGAGGACTACCGCCGTACAAAGTTCGGGATGACTCTTGGTATGAGTCGAATGAGTCTTGATGCAGTTGGCCGACTGGCCCATTCACTAGAGACCCAGGCAATGCCACGTCTGCAACGGGCCTGGGATTGCGGTGGTGACTCCGGAGCAAGTGAGTGGGTTCTATCTCAACTGGCAGATGCACTTCGTAACGTTAGTGATGTTCGCCGAGTCTATTGATTTCAAGGGGCACAAAGTTATAGAGACAACATCGCCAGTGATATCGATTTACTTAATTGAGGTGCGATGATCGTTTATGTTGTCATCGGAGTTAGTCAAGCTAATTACCGAAGCCTAAACTCTTTATATATTGATATCCTGTAAGTGCAATAGAAATAGTGATACGTAGCTCGATGGCAGAAGGGTTTTGAATTATGCTCGTTTTATTGTCACCGGCAAAGGGACAAAATTTTGATCGATGGCAGTGCAACGTGCAGAGCACCAAGCCCCGTTTACTGAATAAGAGCAAAGACCTTGTGGAAACGATGAGGTCTTACAGCACGGCCGATCTTATGTCGCTCATGTCTGTGAGTGAGAAGATTGGTGCGTTAACAGCGAAGCGATTTGACTCATTCAAGACTCCCTTTACGGAGAATAATTCGAAACCTGCGGCGTACGCGTTTTCGGGCGACGTATACAAGGGATTAGATATTGAAAAATTTAATGATGAAGACCTCGAATATGCGCAGAATCATCTGAGAATTTTGTCAGGTTTATATGGACTGTTGCGCCCCTTGGATCTTATCCAGCCGTATCGCCTCGAAATGGGAACCAAGGTGAAAACGTCGATTGGCTCAGATCTATACGACTATTGGGGGACACAAATCTTTGAGCAGATTATTGAAGATCTGGAGACATCTGGTGACGAAATTATCGTTAATTTGGCTTCGAATGAGTACTTCAAGGCAGTTTCGATGAATCGAGATACTGTGACTGTTAATACACCAGTGTTCAAAGACTGGAAGAACGGCCAATATAAGATTATTTCTTTTTTTGCCAAGAATGCCAGGGGTGTGATGGCCAGATGGATGATAAAGAACCGTATTGATCAACCTTCAGATCTCGAGGGTTTTCGAGAAGAAGGCTACGAATACAGTCATGATTTGTCGACCGAGGCAGGTCCAGTTTTCCTTAGAGGCTGATTAGTAAACGGTTCAATAACGTCATTGTTAATCAATTATCGAATTAGTTAGTTTTTTTTGTGTAAATGTATAGGCGCCTATGCACTTGATATTGACAGGCCAGTAGTAAAAATTGTACAGTTCATTACCCAGTGTTTTTTGACGCAAATACTCGGGCGACTAACGTTATAAATTCGCTCGAGAATCGGTGCTAGATAGAAAGAAATCGTACGCACTCAGTAGGAGTAACAAATGCATATCAAACGTCGTTTCACTAAGGCAGGTCAGAGCCCATATCAGGGCGTTAATTTTGTAAAAAAAGATTCGAAGATAACCGAATTTGATGGGACTGTCGTATTTGAGGCTAACGACATTCTGATTCCGGAATCATTTTCACAGGTGGCGACTGATGTGATGGCTCAAAAGTATTTTCGCAGAGCCGGCGTACCCGAGGAGTCCGTTCCAGTTCCTGAGGAAGGAGTACCAGAGTGGGCTCAGAGAAGGGTGCCTGCAGAAGGAACCAACTTCCGAGGAGAAGTCGATGCTCGTGAAGCTTTCGATCGCCTGGGGCTTACATGGGCTTACTGGGGATTGAAAAACGGTTATTTTGATGATGAGGAAAATGCTTTAGCTTTCGCCGATGAAGTAAGGCATATGATGGCGCGGCAGATGGTCGCTCCTAATTCCCCGCAGTGGTTTAACACAGGACTCAATTGGGCCTACGGAATACAAGGTCCACCTCAAGGTCACTGGTTTGTAGATCCTGAATCAGCAGAAATGAAACCGTCAACGTCGGCGTATGAGCGACCTCAACCTCACGCCTGTTTTATCCAATCTGTTGCTGATGATTTGGTTAATCAAGGCGGGATAATGGATCTTTGGACTCGTGAGGCACGAGTGTTCAAATATGGGTCGGGTACCGGGTCGAATTTCTCTTCTATAAGAGGTGACAGTGAGGAATTATCGGGTGGCGGCCAATCCTCCGGGCTAATGTCTTTTTTGAAAATTGGTGACCGGGCAGCTGGTGCTATCAAATCCGGTGGAACTACAAGACGAGCAGCAAAGATGGTGATACTTGATGCTGATCATCCTGATATTGAGGAATTCGTGGACTGGAAGGTCAATGAAGAGCAGAAAGTAGCTGCCCTTGTAACGGGAGCGAAAATAACTAGACGCCATTTGACTAGTATTTTCGATCTAGCATCCGATCAATCAATCGGTGGAACTGATGTAGAGAAAAATAAATCACTGCGTAAGGCTATTCGCCTTGCACGTGCTGATAACGTAGTTGAAGCTGTGATTGTTCGCGTGTTGGATTTGGTTGAGCAAGGTCTTGGTCAGCTTGATTTTGCGGAGTTTGATCTAGATTGGCAGGGTGAAGCTTATCAGAGTGTATCTGGACAAAACTCAAATAATTCCATTCGGGTTACCGCTGAATTTCTTGATGCTGTCCGCCGAGATGACTCGTGGGACCTAACGCGTCGTACTGACGGAAACGTTTCGAGGACTATTCGAGCAAAAGACTTATGGACGAAAGTGGCGCTAGCAGCTTGGCAAAGTGCTGATCCTGGTGTTCAGTATGATTCCACGATAAATGAGTGGCATACTAGCCCAGCTGGTGGGCGGATTAATGGCTCTAATCCCTGTTCTGAATACATGTTCTTGGATGATACCGCGTGTAACTTGGCTTCATTAAATCTTGCGTCATTTTATGACACCACGACCAAAGAGTTCGATATTGAGGGCTATGAGCATGGAATAAGACTGTGGACTATCGTGCTAGAGATTTCCGTCCTCATGGCTCAGTTTCCTTCGGAAGCTATTGCTCGACGGTCATATGACTATAGAACCCTTGGTTTGGGTTATGCCAATTTAGGTGCACTGCTCATGCAGAAGGGTGTGCCTTACGATTCACCTGAGGCGTTGGCAATGTCTGGGACATTAACTGCGATCATGACAGGATGTTCTTATGCTACGTCGGCGGAAATGGCATCTGAAATAGGACCATTCCCACGATACGAAGAAAACGCAGAAAATATGATGCGCGTTATGCGGAATCATAGAAGAGCAGCCATTGCAGCACCGCCGGATGATTATGAACAACTTAGTGTTCTCCCGATGCCGATCAATGAGATCGATGCTGATGGAAAACTTCTATCATCCGCGAGGAAATGGTGGGATACAGCTGTAGAATTGGGCGAGGCCCACGGGTTTAGAAATGCTCAGACCACACTAATCGCACCAACCGGCACTATCGGTCTGCTAATGGATTGTGACACTACTGGCGTAGAGCCAGATTTCGCACTAGTCAAGTTCAAAAAACTAGCTGGTGGCGGTTTCTTCCGAATAATTAACGAGTCGGTACCATTAGCATTAAACGAGCTTGGTTATTCAGAGCAGCAAATCCAAGAGATCACTCAATACACTATTGGAGCTCATACGCTAGAAGGTGCTCCCGGTATCAATATAGGATCACTGACAACTATTGGATTTGAAAGCGATGACATTCAGGCAGTCGAAGATGCTTTGGTGTGGGCCCCTCATATTTCTGTGGCTTTCAACACTTTGGTTGCCAGGGAGGGCTTTATATCTAAGATCGGTCTCAACGAGGATGACTCATCTGTCTTTGGGTTCGATCTGTTGAGTGCAGTTGGCTATTCGTTCGAACAAATTACTGAAGCCAACGACTATGTGAATGGTCGAATGACAGTTGAAGGTGCACCATATCTAGAAGACGGACATCTAGCAGTATTTGATTGCGCAAATAAGTGTGGTGATTACGGCACGCGGTACATTGATCCTATGGCACATGTTCGGATGTTGGCAGCTGCACAACCATTCCTGTCAGGGGCTATATCGAAGACAATCAATATGCCTGCTGAGGCTACCGTCATGGAAGTTACAGAGGTCTATGATGAGGCGGCATCTCTTGGGGTCAAGGCATTGGCACTATATCGAGATGGGTCGAAACTTTCACAACCACTTTCTTCCGACAAGAGCGCCTTACTTTTCGGAGCGGATGAGTTTGAGGATACAGAGGAATTCACTCAGGCCATTGTGGAGTCCGCCGAAAGATTGGTTGGTCTTGGACGAGGTCAGCGGGAAGAACTTCCGGCTAGACGGCCAGGCGGTTATACCCAAAAGGCGACAGTCGGTGGCCACACAATTTATCTCAGGACTGGAGACTATCCAGAAGTTGGGCGTGACGGCAGACCCCGGCTTGGTGAGATATTCATTGACACCGCGAAGGACGGTGCAGCCTTTCGAAGTCTGATGAACTGTTTTGCAACAGCTGTGTCAGTGGGTCTACAGCATGGCGTCCCGTTGGAAACATTCGTTGACAAATTTACCTTCAGGGCTTTTGAGCCAGCCGGTATCGTACAAGGACATGACCGAATTAAGAATGCACGGTCGATTATCGACTATATATTCAGAGATCTTGGTGTCACATATCTCGGTATGGATAATCTTGCTCATGTGCCAGCTATTGAGGCTGAGATAGATGAAACAAATACAGAGGTATATTCAAGCGAGCAGAGTGAAGCACCAGACAATATATCCGTATTGGAATTTCCTGCCACGTTACCTGTCATTGATGAACCAAAGTCGGAAATCCCAGTGCCGACGGCTACTGCCAGCAATTTGGTTTCAGACACTGGCGAACCAACTCTTATGGCTCAGCAAATCGAGGCCAAGAGATATGGTTTTGAGGGGGATGCCTGTCCTATGTGCGGTGAATTCAAGATGGTGCGATCCGGAACTTGCCTGAAGTGCGTGATATGTGGAGAGACGACAGGCTGTAGCTAATCTGATATTTCTTTTGATTTAGAGGGTATTGCTGCTGACAGATTTCGGTATTTTGTTCGAGTAACAAGAATGTCGTCTTCGATCCTGATTCCTATTCCACGAAGCTCAGATGGAATACCTGGGACGGTTCTAGGGAAATAGAGACCAGGTTCAACCGTAAGTACCATCCCTGGTTTCAGCGCAACGGGTGTTTGATCCGCGTTTCGATATTTTCCAGCATCATGAACATCCAAGCCAAGCCAATGACTGGTGCCATGCATGTAATAAGGTCTGTAAGCAAACGAGGATTCGATCGATTTCCTATTACCCTTGAGGACTTTCAAATCCTTCAGTCCTTCTATCAAAATCCTCACAGCCGCATTATGTGGGTCATAAAAACTGGCTCCAGGGCGCACTGCTTCAATCGCCGTTTGTTGTGCTGACCAGACAATCTCGTAGACATCTTTCTGCACAGGAGTGAATTTACCGTTTGCAGGGTAAGTACGGCTAACGTCGGCAGAATAAAAATCCCATTCGGCGCCAGTATCAAGTAAGAGCAAATCTCCGTTTTTAATGCGGGCGCGATTGTCGATATAGTGGAGCGTGCAGGAATTGTGTCCTGCTGCGACTATCGAAGGGAAACCGTCACGAGGCGAACCCAACTTTCGATACTCAGCCTCCAAGGTTCCTTGGACCTCGTATTCTGTTCGTCCGGGCTCGATATAGTCCCGGATATGAGCGAGTCCAGCAGCGGTAATGTCTATGGCTCTCTGTAACGCGGTAATTTCACCTCGTGATTTAATTAACCTTAATTCGTCAATTAATTCCTGCGGGTCACGCACTGCTTCCAAGGCAGCCCCACCCCGTTGTAGTCCATCTCGTCGCTCAGAAATTTGGTTCTCAACGATTTGATCGATCTTTGCACTGGTACCGATGCTGTACCAGATGGTGTCAGCCCGGCTCAAAAGCTTCGGGAGTTCATCCAGAAGATGCGCTATATCGAATGAACGATCGGCGCCGAATTGGCTAATAGTTTTGCGAAGACCTATACGTGGACCGACCCATGTTTCCATCACAGGATCATGTGGTCGGACGAATAGGCTATACGGTTTTTCAGTACCTGGAGCAAACACTGCGACCGAGCTCGGCTCTGGAAACCCTGTCAGGTAGTGAAAAGACGAATTCTGTCTAAATGGATAATGTACGTCTCCATTTCTTATGATTTCCTCACCAGATACGACGACTGCAACATTTCCATCCCCTATTTTTCTCATAAAACGTTCGCGTCGTTTCAGGAACTCTTCTTTAGAAATTAGATTACTGGGATTCATAAAGATGAATATTATCTGAAAATATCGAAGACCGCACTTGCCCCGATGGCAATAAGTCCAATCGCAAGAGCTCTCATTAATTTCCCCTCGCCAGCAATCCGACGGAATTTGGCCGCTAGCGGAGCCGATATTATTACACCTGCGGCCAACCAAGGGAGATCACCAAGAGGAGATCCATTTGTCTCATTTACTATATGCAGGCCTGTGACAGAGATTGATTGGATAAATATTAGTAGATGCATGCTTGGAACCGCGATTTCATGAGGTACCTTCTGCACGCGAGTTATTACAGGCATTCCTATTGGCCCACCACCGATACCTGCAAGTGCCGAGAAAAATGCGGTAGCTGCCTGAGCTAATGCCGAGCGAATTAGAGGAACCCTGAACCGAAATACAGTCCCATTTCTGTCTTTGATGTTTCTTTCCCAACCGTAGCCAGTCGTGGGTTCCGGGACTGCTGTTGGTCGGACAATTACGTACATGCCGATTAGTACCAAGAAGACGCCAAACCCAATTGCGAAGTAGTCTCGGGGAACTAATCCTGTTGTAGCTCCTCCCACAACCGCAGCTGGTACTCCTATCGCAGCAAGCAGCACTACCAGACGGCCGTCAATTCGATCCTCCTTAAATGCGACTAAAATCTGAAGTGCGGAATTGACAACTACATATAGGAGCGAGGCGGCAGTTATCTCCGCTGCAGTCGCAGTGGGATATCGGAACAGTAGGAAAGGTGCGATCAGAAACCCACCCCCTGCCCCGATGGCACCAGCATACGTACCGATGGCTGCACCTATGAAAATGAGAAGCAGGGGTTCGATTATTTCCGTCAGCAAATTACTAGTTTCTGATTATTTTGACGTTTTGAGGAAATCTGGTAGGAGATGGTCTGGATACCTGTCACCGACGTGACCCTCCTCGAGGAGCTCGTTATATTCCTCATCACTGTAGCCCAGTAACTGTTTATATATTTCCTCGGAGTGTTCTCCTAGTCTTGGTGGAGGAGTACGGATTGAGTTTGGTGTACCAACCCACTTAGTCATGATCCCCGGATACCTATGCTTACCAATGACTGGTGATTCGAGTTCCTCGAAGAAACCACGATCGATCAACTGAGGAGATTCGAGAAGCTCCACATCATCTGTAACCGGCCCTGCACATACCCCGGACTGCTGCAGTTCTATAAATAGGTCGAACTTTTGGTGCTTGATTGTGTATTTGTTCAGCTCATCATGCAAGAGATCACGATTTTGAAATCTTGATAACTGGGTGCGGAATCGAGCATCACTAGCGAGAGTATCGGCACCTAATACCTCGCAAAGTGAAAACCATTCTTCATCTTCTGATACATCTATTGCTATCCATTGATCATCCCCTGATGTTGGGAAGACTCCGTGAGGTGCGTGCGAGTGATGTGTATTTCCTTGAGGTCCTGCAACTCGGCCATTCATTTCAAAGTCGAGTATGAATTCCCCAAGATTTGGTAGAAATCCTTCCGCAAGTGGCATTTCAATTTGCTGACCTTCACCCGTGGCATCTCGATAGCGCAGAGCAGCAGTGATCGCTGTAGCTCCAAGAAGTCCAGCGAAGGCATCGGCGGTGAAAGCCTCACCCGTTTCATCTGGGGTTCCGTCTGGGTAGCCACGAATGTAGTGGTGACCAATCATTGCCTCTACATGTGTGCCGAATGCTCTGTACCCTTTGTAGGGACCCGAAAGCCCGTATGCGGGCATGCGGAGCATGATCAAACGAGGATTTATTTCCTTGAGAGTTTCGTACGTGATACCTGCCTTTTCTATAGTCGTTGGTACATTGTTTTCGACTAACACGTCGACTTCTTTGATTAATTTCAAGAAAGCCATTTTCCCTTCAGGGGTCATGATGTTGCAGGCCATAGACTTTTTATTACGGCTATGAGAGTTAAAACCAGGATTCCTATTCCATGGTTCTTGACCGGGGTCATAGTCGGGATAAGCGAAGAGAGTAAGTCCATTCTTGACGCTCTCGATTACCTGCTCCTTCGTCGCAATTCGCTCGGCCCCTCTCGAGTAGGGCTGGATGGCGTCAATTGGCTCTACTCTAATGACCTCGGCTCCCCATTCAGCCAAGACCTGGGTGCAGTGTGGTCCCGCCCATACAACTGTCACTGCAGCAACTTTTACACCGTCAAGAGGAAGCATTCGGGAGAGTTGTGAGTCGCTCATGCTAAATTACCTTCGCCCGACGTAGCTGAACTAAGTCAGAATCCGAATATCCGATATTTGAGAGAATTTCCACAGTGTGTTCACCGAGCAGTGGCGCGCGGTTCATTTGTGGTCTGGTGGCGCCTGACGTCACGAAATGTCTTCCTGGATAGCGCATAGAACCAGTCACAGGATGGTCAACGGTTTCCCATACGTCACGCTCTTGGTAATGCGGATCATCGAGAAGATCCTCAATAGTTAAAACAGCTCCACCCAGGATTCCGATCGCTTGGGTCGCTGCAACGGCCTCTCGTTTTGTCCGCTCAATGAGCCAAATTCCATAGGCACCTTCAAGTTCCTCTATGAACTTTTCTCCCATTTGAGTAAATGGTTTTTCTGCGTCTGGTTGTTCAGCCAGATCGGATCGGCCAATGAGTCTTAGGAATTCGGGAACGTGTTTACTCGCTCCAGCGAAAATATTCGCATACCCATCACTTGCCGGTCGTGGTCCTGAGGCAACTCGCGATGAAAGACCTCCTCTTTTACTACTTTTGCCACTGTAAGATGCTGCCGTGAGACCCGGAGTTCTTCTGTCACGGAAGCCGGCTTGTGCTTCATACACTGATTGGTCTATATGCTCACCCGAGCCTCCTCGTTCGACCCTTAGTCGAGCCAGGGCGCAAGCATATGTCAAAGCTAATCCAGCATGATAGTGAGCTAGATTCCCACCGAGTTTTATTGGTTCACGTGAAATATGTCCGTTTATATGCATTGGTCCAGCCATAGCTTGTAGGACAAGTTCTGAACCCTTGAAATCCTTCCATGGGCCGGTTTGTCCGAACGGTGTCAATGATCCTAATACAAGGTCAGGCTTTTCCTTCGCGAACGTTTGGAAACCCAAACCTAAAGAATCGAGAGTTCCCGGCGGAAAATTTTCAATGACTATGTCATGTTGCTCAATTAAGGTGCGGACTATGTCTTGCCCAGCTGATGAAAAGAGATCGCATGTTATGGACCTTTTGCTCGTATTCAGATGCAGAAAAAGAGCTGAGGCTTCTTTATCGGGGATGTCGTTGAGAAATGGCCCTTCTAAGCGGGAAGGATCGCCCTCTGGTGGCTCTATCTTAACCACTTCTGCCCCGTAGTCTGCAAAGAGTTTGCCAGAATAGGGAACTCCTACCATGGTCCCCAGTTCTAAGACTTTGATACCTTCGAATAGTTGTCTGCTCATATTTAAAACCGTCTGTAAGGGACCACGTACTTACTTGTCCCTAGTAACCCCTAAAGTCAGGGTCTCGCCTCTCTACAAATGAGCGAAATCCTTCTTTGGCATCAGTTGTTTTTAGTAGGCTAGCCTGAGCGTTCCATTCTTGGATTAGCCATTGCTCGGCTGATCCGGTGGCATCTAGTGAAGAATGCAGGAGTCTCCTTATTTCTGATGCAGCTAATGGAGGTCCTGCTGCTACCTTCCTCGCGTATGCTAAGGCTTCAGTAAGGAGGTCATCATCTTCGACGACCCGGTTCACTAGTCCCATTTCTAAGAGCTTTTCGGAAGGCATGACGTCACTGTGATACATCACCTCGAACGCCTTGGCACTCCCGACGACTCTGGGTAGAAACCAAAGGACTCCATAGTCAGACACTATTCCGCGTTTGAAAAAAATGGGTCCCATACGAGCTGATTTTCCTGCAATGCGAACATCGCAGGCCATTGCCATACCGAAGCCTGCTCCTGCAGTCGCGCCATTAATTGCGCCTATTATCGGGACGTCAGATTTTATAAATCCCAGTGCTGTCTGTACAGAACGGTTGTGATGAACAAGTCTTTCATGGCGACTAACAGTTGGTGCCGCATCACTTGGTGCTTCACCTGATTCGGCTGGAGTTCTGTCTCCACTAATTTCTGCGCCGGCACAAAATGCTCGACCACTTCCCGTGATCACCATGGCTCTTACTGAGTCCTCTTCTGAAGCAAACTTCAGTGCAGCCCCAAGTCCAAGTCCTAGCGTTTGATTTAGAGCATTCATCTGTTCAGGCCGATTGAACGTGGTGAGGAGCACCCCTTCATCGTCTAACTCGGCGATTACATCTCCGTTCGAAATATCCTGAATACTGTCGATAGTGTTAGTCATTCGTCAACCTCACCGTGTTTCCATTACTTTATTGGATTATTGTCGTGCGAGTGTAACTGTTTCCGAGAAGATTTGCTAAAGACTCAACTATGTGAGATAAGTGTTCAGCATCGGTGCAACATAGTTCATATATTCGTTGTTGATGGGGGATATTGAAGTGCAGAAATTACTAATAGCCAATCGTGGTGAAATAGCTGTCCGTATTATCAGAGCTGCCAAGGAATTAGGGATGCAGACTTGCTCGATATATTCTGAAGCAGACATTAATTCGATCCATTGGCAGAGGGCTGATGAAGCGCTGCTACTTGAGGGCCAGGGTGCGCTACCTTATTTGGATATAGATCAAATAGTGCAAGTTGGTGTGCAAAGTGGATGTGATGCAGTTCACCCAGGATATGGGTTTCTCAGTGAGAATTCAGAATTCGCTACGAAGTGTGAAACAGCTGGGATGAAATTTGTAGGGCCAGCGCCGTCTTCACTGGATGTATTTGGTGACAAGGTGTTGGCAAGAAAGCTCGCGGTTCAGCACGGAGTACCTGTTTTGCCAGGTGTAGACCATCCGGTAACGACGGCAGAGGCGATTGAATTTCTCGGGTCATTAGGTGACGGTCAGTCGGCAATCCTCAAAGCAGTCCACGGTGGAGGTGGACGCGGGGTTCGTATACTGGATAAGGACAGTGATGTTGAGCAGGCTTTTAGAGGTGCACAGGGAGAAGCCGCAGCATCATTTGGAAATGAAGATCTCTATATTGAGAGATATATCCCCAACGTTCGTCATATTGA
>CEOQ01065464.1_pt1 | contig 19334 bp, 17 predicted proteins | sample 361351 | NCBI WGS metagenome assembly CEOQ01 (sample SAMEA2619907, study PRJEB7988) | marine metagenome | biome: marine biome (ENVO:00000447); feature: deep chlorophyll maximum layer (ENVO:xxxxxxxx); material: "saline water (ENVO:00002010), including plankton (ENVO:xxxxxxxx)" | depth 60 m | reverse complement strand
AGCCTTCCAAGCTGATGATGTGGGTTCGATCCCCATCGCCCGCTCAATCTTGTAAATTTTCAGAGTTTTCCCTATCATCATAGATGTGGCAAGAAAAAAAAATAAGAAACGTATCAAAAGGGCAAAGGCTCTTCGAGAGACTAAAATAGTTGATAAGCAAGCTGTTAGTGAAGATGAAGCGCTAAGCGCTCTTACTACAAAAGCAGAGCCATGGGAAAATTGGGAATCTCAACTTGTGCTCTACAGCATAGCGCTTGCTCTTGTTGGTCTTATAGTTCTAGGAGCGTTAATCAATTGGCTCATATTATAAAAAATAATCTAAAAGAAATTGAATTACTAGTTTTTCACGATGGTAGACAATGGCATGCTGAAAATAATTCTACACACTTTAAAGCTTCTGAATTAGTTGAACTTGAAAAAAAAATAGAAACAACATTTAGAAAATTTCTAAAAAAAAACAAAATAGAAGAGCTCAGGATTTTTCTAAGATTTGATTTCAATAATTTTCCTAAATGGCTGCATCAATATCACTCTCATTACTTTAATAGAGCTTTAACTTTTTCTTTATAAACTATGTCAAATTTGAATAGAAAATGGACAGATGGAATGCTTCGAACAGAAGATTGGTGGGCTGTTTGGCTTGGACTTATAATGTTTTTTGCTGGTTTAATGACTATTTGGGGAATTGATCTAGTTGGATGGATGGCAAAAACAAAAACATGGGAATGGACTAACCTAACTACAGATTTTTCATGGGACAAACTTTTAAAATCATCAACGAAGAGCTATGCCGAAATAAGTCCATTGACTTCTCTTTTCTTAACCTATGCGGTCTTCACAACTTTAACATGTATCGGAGCATATTTTCAGGGACTTAATGTTAAGAAATTTTTTCTAGGCTTCACCATTATCTTCTTTATCACTTGGGTATGTTGGATAGCGGGGCATGAGGCGCACTTTAAATCTGTTGATGCTGTAGTTAAGGGGAAAAATTATTTTGAAGAATATGAATTGAATTGGGGGTTGCAATTAGGCGGAGGTTTCTCATACATGCTTGCGTTAGCAGTTGGCCTGATTATAGGAAACTTTTTTAAAAATCTTGCTGGATTCTTAAAGGAATCTGCAAAACCAGAATGGTTTATAAAAACAGCAATCGTTTATTTGGGCATAAAGTTGGGTCTGATGTCTATGAAAGCATCGAGTATGGCATTGGACTTAGCATTAACTGGAGCGGCAGCAGTATTTGTAGCTTACTTACTGTTTTGGCCTATCATGTATACGATTGCGAGAAAATTTTTTGACATTGGAAGAGATGCAGCGGCAGTTTTATCATCAGCAATTTCAATTTGTGGCGTATCAGCAGCTATTGCAACAGCAGGAGCTATAAGAGCTAAACCAATTTTACCTATTGCAGTCTCAGTCCTTGTTGTGATTTACGCGATGATTGAATTAATTATTTTGCCAACATTTTATGCAACCGTTGCACCAGGACAACCAATTGTAAATGGAGCGGCAATGGGATTAACAGTCAAAACAGATGGAGCTGATGCAGCAGCAGGAGCTATTTTAGATGAAATGATGGTTAGTCAGCACCTAAAAGCAACAGGCATAGTCTGGGAGTCTGACTGGATTTTAAGTGCGGCAATTTTAACAAAGATTTGGATAGATGTTTTTATAGGTGTTTGGGCTTTTTTGCTTGCTTTAATTTGGTTACATAAGGTAGAAAAAAGATCTGATCAGTCACATATACCAGTTTCTGAAATTTGGTTTAGGTTTCCAAAGTTTGTGATTGGATATTTTATAGCATGGTTTTTCTATGTAGGGATTATTCTTTGGTCTCCTGAAATTAAAGAAGCTGCATCAATAGGAGCGAATGTTGTTCAGAGTCCTATGAGAAAGATGATGTTCATGTTGACATTCGTAAGTATGGGAATCCTAACAGATTTTAGCAAACTCAAAGGGATGGGTAAGTTCGCATTATTTTATGCAATAGGATTATTCGTCATAATAGCTCCTATTGCATATGCGGTAGCTTATATTTTCCATCACGGAATGATGCCTCCTGTTGTTTCGCAATAAACAATTAATAGAAACCCCTTATCTTGTATAATCGATTGTATTTATCTATTATCATATTAAAATTTGCCCATATAGCTCAGTCGGTAGAGCACTTCCTTGGTAAGGAAGAGGTCACCGGTTCAAATCCGGTTATGGGCTAAAAAGAGTGTTTTAGGATAAATAGCCTTATTCTAATTGGTGGTGTTTCTTACATATTTTGCTGGATTTTAGTAAAATTTTAGTGTATTTGAGATTAAAAGTAGTTTATTATTATTCCACTTGTAAAACTGTAACTAAAACTGAGGCTTTTAAACATGTCAAAGGAAAAATTTGAAAGAAATAAACCGCATGTAAATGTGGGTACAATTGGCCATGTAGATCATGGCAAAACAACACTAACCGCTGCTTTAACAAAGGTTATGGGAGAGAAGCATGGCGGTGAATTTAAGGCGTATGACCAGATTGATAATGCTCCTGAGGAAAAGGCTCGTGGAATAACCATAGCAACTGCACATGTGGAGTATGAATCAGATGATCGCCACTATGCCCATGTAGATTGCCCGGGTCATGCTGATTACGTAAAAAACATGATTACAGGCGCAGCCCAAATGGATGGCGCTATACTAGTATGTTCAGCAGCAGATGGACCAATGCCTCAAACTAGAGAACATATATTATTGGCTAGGCAAGTAGGTGTTCCTCATGTAGTTGTTTATTTAAACAAAGCAGATCAAGTAGATGATAAAGAATTAACTGAGTTAGTAGAAATGGAAATCAGAGAATTGCTTACTAAATATGATTTTCCAGGAGACAAAGTTCCAATAGTTAGTGGTTCTGCACTAAAAGCGATTGAAGGTGATTCAAGTGATATTGGTATTCCATCAATTGAGAAGCTTATAGGAGAAATGGACAAATTTATCCCAGTGCCAGAAAGACCAATAGATGGAAAATTTTTGATGCCTATTGAAGATGTTTTCTCAATCTCTGGTAGAGGTACAGTAGTTACAGGAAGAATAGAGAGAGGAAAAGTTAACGTAGGTGATGAAATAGAAATAGTTGGAATTAGAGACACACAAAAAACTACATGCACAGGCGTTGAGATGTTCCGTAAATTACTCGATGAAGGTGTCGCTGGTGATAATGTTGGTGTCCTACTTAGAGGAACAAAAAGAGAAGAAGTTGAGCGCGGACAAGTTTTATGTATACCTGGTTCTGTTAAACCACATACTAAGTTTGAATGCGAAGTTTATGTATTATCAAAAGAAGAAGGCGGTAGACATACTGCTTTTTTTGGTAATTATAGACCACAATTTTATTTTAGAACAACAGATGTGACTGGTGCAATTGAGTTGCCAAAAGATGTTGAAATGGTGATGCCTGGTGACAATGTTAAGATGACTGTTGAACTTATTACACCGATTGCGATGGAGGAAAAGCTCAAATTTGCGATCCGTGAAGGTGGTAAAACAGTTGGTGCTGGAGTTGTCACTAAAATTATCGAGTAAAAGCCAATCATCTGATTTAATTAGATTGATAGGCTAGTAGCTCAATTGGTAGAGCGACGGTCTCCAAAACCGTAGGTTGGGGGTTCGAGTCCCTCCTGGCCTGACAGGATTCGATGGGAAGATGTGTTATGGTTGAGTCTGATAAGTTTAATAACAACATACCGCTTTTACTGTTATCAACAACCATTTTAATTGCTGGTATTATATCGTTTTATTATTTTTCTGAGATACGTTTATTTTATAGAGTATTAGCGCTAATTTTTATAATGATTGTTGCAGGCTATATAACGTACCTTACTGAATTTGGTAAAACTGTTTATGGTTATGTGGTAGATTCCAAAGTTGAATTAAAAAAAGTAACCTGGCCAACTAAACAAGAGACTCTTCAAACTGCTTTGGGTGTATTTGTAGTCGTCATATTAATAGGTATAATGCTTTGGTTATTTGATATGTTGTTAGGTTGGGGCGTTGGAACTTTATACGGAGTTGGGTAATGGCTATGAGATGGTATGTTTTACAATCCTTTTCGGGTTATGAAAACAAAGTAAAATTAGCATTAGAAGATAGAATCAAAAGAAGTGGACTCAAAGACTCTTTTGAAAAGGTTTATGTTCCTACAGAAGAAGTAGTTGAAATGAAAGAAGGGCAAAAGAGAAAGACAGAAAGAAAGTATTTTCCTGGATATGTAATGATTAAAATGGATCTTAACGACGAAACCTGGCACTTGGTAAGAAGTGCGCCTAAGGTAATGGGTTTTGTAGGGTCATCTGGTGAAAAACCATCTCCGTTAAATAAAGAAGAAGCTGAGAATCTTATTAGAGATATACAAAAAGGCGTTGATAAACCAAAACCAAAAGTTCTTTTTGAAACAGGAGAAGTCATAAGAATAACAGATGGACCATTTAATGATTTTAATGGAGTTGTAGAAACAGTAGATTTTGAAAAGAATAGGTTAACAGTATCTGTATTAGTTTTTGGAAAGCCAACACCTATTGAATTGTCGTTAACACAGGTTGAAAAAGGTTAAATAAATGGCAAAAGAACTCATAAACCAAGTCAAGTTACAAGTACCAGCAGGCAGCGCTAATCCAGCTCCACCAGTCGGCCCAGCTCTTGGTCAGCATGGTTTAAACATACAGGACTTTTGTAAACAGTTTAATGATAGAACCAAAGATGTAGAAAAAGGTTTAGCATTACCAGTTGTAATTAATGTCTATAAAGACCGATCATTTGATTTCATTATTAAATCTACGCCAGCAGCAATCTTATTAAAAAAAGCAGCTGGAATACAAAAAGGGAGCCCAACACCTCAAAGTGACAAAGTTGGAAAGGTAACAATTAAACAAATTGAAGAGATTGTAAAACAAAAAGAGGGTGATTTAACCGGGGCTGACTTAGAAAAATCTGTAAGAATAATTGCCGGAACAGCTAGAAGTATGGGAATTGAGGTTGAGAATTAGTATGGGCTTAAGCAAGAGACGTAAAATAATAGATGAGAAAGTAGATGCGATGAAGTCATATCCTCTAAACGATGCGATTGAAATATTAAGAAGCTTACCTAAGCTTAAATTTAGTGAGACTGTGGATATAAGTATAAATTTAGGTATTGATCCAGGTAAATCAGATCAAAGCGTTCGAGGCTCTTCAACTTTACCACATGGGACTGGTAAACCTTCTAAAGTAGTTGTTTTTGCAGAAGGACAGGATGCATCGGCAGCAAAAAAAGCTGGAGCAGATAAAGTTGGATTTGAGGATTTAATTGAAGAAGTAAAAAAAGAGAAAGATTTAGATGCAGATATAGTGATTGCTACACCCGAATGTATGAAATTGTTAGGGCAATTAGGGAGAGTTTTGGGGCCAAAAAATTTAATGCCAAACCCAAAAGAAGGGACTGTTACAAAAAACATCACTCAAGCCGTTGAAAAAGCAAAAAAAGGGCAAATTAGATATAAAATCGATAAAGCAGGGATAATACATACTACTGTTGGAAAAATAGAATTTGACACAAAACAACTAGTCGAGAATATCAAAACCTTAATAAATGACCTTATCAAAGCAAAACCTTCATCAACAAAGGGTAAATATATGAAAAATCTTACAATCTCCTCTACTATGGGGCCTGGAATTAAGGTAGACTTATCCACAATTACTGAAGGAAACACCTAGGAATCGCATCATGGCATTGAATCTAGAATTAAAAAAGAATTTGGTAAAAGAAGTTTCTGATGTTTTAAGTCAGGCAGAGACTGTTTTGACTGCAGATTATCGTGGCCTTACTTCAAATGAACTTAATGAGTTTAGAAAATTGTCTAGACAATCTGATATATATGTCAAAGTTGTAAAAAACAACATGTTGAAGATGGCTTTGAAGGATTCAGAGTTTTCAACTCTAGGTGAAAAAATAATTGGACCTCAGATTTTAGCAGTTTCAAAAAATGATTTAGGTGAATTTGCAAAACTTATTAAAAAATTTGTAGATGATCATGAAAATATTACAATTAAATCATTATCTTATAAAGGAAACGAATTGGATGTTTCGGAAGTAAAAAAATTGGCTTCACTACCATCTTATGATGAAGCAATATCAATGTTGATGTCTGTGATGCAAGCACCAATACAAAAACTTCTTGCGACTATGAATGCAGTACCAACTAAAGTAGTCAGAACTTTTGAGGCAATAAAACAATCTAAGAATTAGTAATTTTTTGAATGGGAGTAATAAAATGGCAGTAACAAAAGACCAAATACTGGAAACAATATCAAATATGACTGTTATGGAAGTTGTTGATTTGGTTTCAGAGATGGAAGAAAAGTTCGGTGTTAAAGCAGCGGCAGCAGCACCTGCAGCAGCACCAGCCAGCGCTGATGCTGGAGGCGGTGAAGCAGCTGGTGAAGAGAAATCAGAATACACTATTTCTTTAACAGGCGTTGGTACCAACAAAGTTGCAATTATTAAAGCTGTAAGAGCAATTACTGGATTAGGTCTTGGAGAAGCAAAAGCAAAAGCAGAAAGCGCTCCATGTGACTTAAAAGAAGGTGTAAAAAAGGAAGAAGCAGAAGCATTTAAGAAACAACTTGAAGAAGCTGGCGGCACAGTTGAACTTAAATAAAAGAGTTGGAATTAAACTGGCTTTCTAAAGATCGCTATTAATGAAATACCTTTTTTAAAAGGTATTAAGGGTTTATTTGTATATGAAATATAGCTATACGGCAAAAAAAAGAATAAGAAAAAATTTTGGGAAACTTAGTGATGTTTTACCAATACCAAATTTAATAGAATTACAAGTAACGTCATACAATCAATTTTTAGAGAGAGATAATTCAAAAAATCAACAATCAGGTTTGCACAGTGTTTTTGAATCTGTATTTCCAATTTATGATTATTCAAATAATATTAAGTTATCCTACAACGGATATAAGCTTGGTAAAGAAGAATATTCAGAGGAAGAATGTAGAATTACTGGGAAAACATACTCTGTTCCTCTAAAAGTGAACCTAAAACTTGAAGTTGGTATTGACAAAAAATCAACAGTTAAATATGAGGCTGTTGAAAACCCTGAAGTATTTTTGGGCGAATTGCCTATTATGACCAAATTTGGAACGTTTATAATCAATGGAACCGAAAGAGTAGTTGTTTCTCAACTTCACCGTTCTCCAGGTGTCTTTTTTGATCATGATAAAGGTAAAACACATTCTTCAGGTAAACTACTATTTTCAGCAAGAATTATTCCTTATCGTGGGTCATGGTTAGATTTTGAGTTTGATCAAAATGATATAATTTTTGCCAGAATTGATCGTAGAAGAAAATTACCTGCGACAATAATACTCCGTGCATTAGGTTATAACACTAAAGAAATTATAGATTTATTTTATTCTGAAAATATCGTAACCATAGAAAAAGGTCAATTGCACATCAAGCAGTCGTTGGAAGATTTGAAAGGAGGTATAGCTCCTTTTGATATAAAACATGGTCAAAAATTAGTTGTTCAAAAAGGAAAAAGAATCAATATAAAAAATATTGAATTAGCAAAAAAATATAAAATGAAAGGGTTTAATATACCTGCCGAATACCATAGCTGGATTATAGGGAAGAGAATATCTAAAGATATTATTGACAAGAAAACAGGTGAATTAATTCTTCAATGCAATCATGAAATAACTGAGGAAACTATAAAAAATATTATTGATTCTAATTTAAAACAAATAAAAATTTTACATACGAATGAGTTAGATAGGGGGCAATTTATATGTAATACATTGGATAAGGATGAGACTCATGATCAAGAGACAGCCCTTATAGAAATCTATAGAATGATGAGGCCGGGTGAACCGCCAACCAAAGAAGCTGCATCACAACTTTTTAGCAACTTATTTCAATCTACAGAAAGATATGACTTGTCTGATGTTGGTAGAATGAAATTTGATTCTAGGGTTGGTAGAAAAAATATAGGTGATAGTAGCGTACTTTCTAATGAAGATATAATTGATGTTCTAAGGACTCTAATTAACATAAGAAATGGTTTTGATACTGTTGATGACATAGATCATCTTGGCAATAGAAGAGTTAAATGTGTTGGAGAAATGGTTCAGAATGTTTTCAGAGTTGGATTAGTTCGTGTGGAAAAGGCAGTTAAGGAAAGATTAAGTACGATGGAGTTGGCTGATAAGTTACAACCTAAAGATATTGTTAATTCAAAACCTATAACCGCTACTTTGAAAGAATTTTTTGGTACAAGTCAACTATCACAATTTATGGACCAAAATAATCCTTTGGCTGAAATAACGCATAAACGAAGAATTTCTGCGCTGGGTCCAGGTGGATTAACAAGGGAAAGAGCTGGATTTGAAGTGAGGGATGTGCACCCAACTCACTATGGAAGAGTGTGCCCTATTGAAACTCCAGAAGGGCCAAATATAGGTTTAATTAATTCACTAGCTACTTTTTCAAGAACAAATGAATATGGGTTTTTAGAAACGCCATATAGAAAAGTATTAAATGGAAAAGTAAAAAATGATATAAAGTGGCTTTCAGCTATCGAAGAAAATAAATATACAATAGCGCAAGCAAATACTACATTAGACAATAATAATAAAATTGTGGGTGATTTAATTTCCTGTAGATTTAATAATGAATTTGCAATTACATCTCCAGAAAAAGTTGAACTTATGGACATTTCTCCTAAACAGGTGGTGTCTGTTGCTGCTGCATTAATTCCTTTTTTAGAACATGATGATGCGAATAGAGCTTTAATGGGATCAAATATGCAAAGACAAGCTGTACCAATATTAAAACCTGAAAAACCACTTGTTGGAACAGGTATAGAAAAAGATGTTGCTATTGATTCAGGTGCATCCTTTGTTGTAAAAAGAGGTGGCGTTGTTGATTATGTTGATGCTTCTAGGATTATTGTTAATGTTAACGACGATGAGGTGAAAGGGGATGATGATACAGGCGTAGATATTTACCCACTAACAAAATATACGAGAACTAACCAGAATACCTGTATTAATCAAAGACCTCTTGTAAAAAGTGGCGATGTTATAGAAAAGGATGATGTTATAGCTGACGGACCATCCACTGATTTAGGCGAACTTGCTCTTGGACAAAATCTTTCAATTGCATTTATGCCATGGAATGGTTACAACTTTGAAGACTCTATATTAGTTTCAGAAAGAGTAGTTCAAGATGACCGCTTTACTTCTATACACATTGAAGAATTGGAATGTATTGCGAGAGATACTAAACTTGGTTCTGAAGAAATTACTGCTGATATTCCAAATGTAAGTGAGAATTTATTAAATAAATTAGATGAGTCTGGAATTGTTTATGTAGGGGCAGAAGTTAAATCCAATGATATATTAGTTGGCAAAGTTACACCTAAAGGTGAGAGTCAATTAACACCAGAAGAAAAACTTCTTAGGGCAATTTTTGGCGAAAAAGCATCAGATGTAAAAGATACTTCATTAAAAGTGCCATCAGGAATGGATGGGACAGTAATTGATGTCCGTGTCTTTACGCGTGAAGGTATCGAAAAAGATAAGAGAGCGCTGGATATTGAGGAATCAGCAATAAAATTAGCAAGAAAAAACCTTGAAGATGAGCTAAGAATTAATCAAGAAAATATTTATACTCGTATAAGAAAAATGCTCTTAAATAAATTAGTTGTTTCTGGCCCTAATAATATAAAAAAGGGATCAAAAATTACTGAAGCAGTACTAGAAAATATTTCTAATAAAGATCTACAACAATTTCAAGTGAAAACAGAAATAGTCAATAAAAACCTCTCAAAAATAAAAGAACAACTTTCTGCTTTGGAGGCAAAGTTTAATAGCGATCTAGAACATGCAACGCAGAAAATTTCCCAAGCAGATGATTTAGGGCCAGGTATTCAAAAGAAAGTTAAAGTCTATTTAGCAGTAAAAAGAACCTTACAACCAGGTGATAAGATGGCTGGAAGACATGGAAATAAAGGAGTTATTTCTCAAATAGTTCCAGTTGAAGATATGCCTCACACAGAAGAAGGCAGACCAGTTGATATAGTGTTAAATCCATTAGGAATTCCATCAAGGATGAATATAGGTCAGGTTTTAGAAACACACTTGGGTTGGGCGGCAAAAGGTATAGGATTCCAGATTGGAAAAATATTGGAAGGTAAAAAGGATATAAAAAAACTTAGAAATTATTTAAACAAAATTTATACTACATGCCCAGGTTATGAAAAACCTCAACTAAAATCATTTAGAGATGATGAAATTCTTACGCTTGCAGAAAATTTAGAAGGTGGTTTACCAATGGCAACACCGGTTTTTGATGGGGCATCGGAAGAAGCAATAAAATCTATGTTAGAGTTAGCTGAATTACCTACTTCAGGACAATCAACTTTATTTGATGGAAGAACAGGAGAGAAGTTTGAAAGACCTGTAACTATCGGCTACATGTACATGATTAAATTAAATCATCTTGTTGATGATAAAATGCATGCTCGTTCTACTGGCCCTTATAGCCTTGTGACCCAACAACCATTAGGTGGTAAAGCTCAATTTGGAGGACAAAGATTTGGCGAAATGGAAGTTTGGGCATTGCAAGCATATGGTGCTTCACACACATTACAAGAAATGTTAACAGTAAAGTCTGATGATGTGTCTGGAAGAAACAGAGTTTATAAAAATATTGTGGATGGTGATTTTAATACTGAACCAAATGTTCCAGAGTCTTTTAATGTTTTATTAAAAGAAATTAGATCTCTTGGTATAAATATTGATCTAGGAACAGAAAATAAAAAAATCTAAGAGAGCAGTTTATGAAAGATATACTTAACTTATTTAAAAAACCTACTAACGATAATAGTTTTGACCATATAAAGATTTCTCTTGCATCACCAGATTTAATGAGATCATGGTCTTATGGTGAAGTTAAAAAACCTGAAACAATTAATTATAGAACATTCAAACCAGAAAGAGATGGGCTCTTTTGTGCAAAAATTTTTGGTCCAACAAAGGACTATGAATGTTTATGTGGAAAATATAAAAGACTAAAACATAGGGGTGTTATATGTGAGAAATGTGGAGTGGAAGTAACCTTATCTAAAGTTAGAAGGGACCGCATGGGACACATAGAGTTAGCCTCACCTGTGGCTCATATTTGGTATTTAAGGTCACTGCCATCAAGAATAGGTCTTATTTTAGATATGACTTTAAGAGAAATAGAAAAAGTTCTTTATTTTGAGTCTTATATAGTTACTGACCCAGGAATGAGTACATATGAAAAAGGAGAATTACTAAGCGATGAGAAGTATCAAGAAGCAATTCAGGAGTTTGGAACTGACATAAAAGCATCTATGGGTGCCGAAGCTATAAGAGATTTGTTAAGCGAAATCGATCTTAAAAAAACTTACGAAGATTTAAAAGAAGATAAAGAAAAAAATAAGTCTCAAGCTAAAGAAAAAAGAATTGTTAAGAGATTAAAGTTGGTAGAGTCTTTTATAAAATCTGGAAATAATCCAGAATGGATGATTCTAACTGTATTGCCAGTATTACCACCTGATTTAAGGCCACTTGTTCCATTAGAAGGAGGAAGGTTTGCTACCTCTGATTTTAAATGATTTATATAGAAGAGTTATTAATAGAAATAATAGATTGAAAAGACTATTAGAATTGAAAGCTCCAGAAATTATTATTAGAAATGAAAAAAGAATGTTGCAGGAATCTGTAGATGCTCTATTAGATAATGGTAGAAGGGGGAGAGCAATAACTGGCAGCAACAAACGACCTCTAAAATCATTGGCTGATATGATAAAGGGAAAACAAGGAAGATTTAGACAGAATTTACTAGGTAAGAGGGTTGATTATTCTGGCAGATCTGTGATTGTTGTTGGCCCTACACTTAGATTGCATCAATGCGGTATCCCTAAGAAAATGGCGCTTGAATTATTTAAACCACACATATTTGGGAAATTGCATACTAGAGGAATTGCTACAACAATTAAGGCTGCAAAAAAAGTAGTTGAAAAAGAAGGTGAAGAAGTTTGGGATATTCTTGACGAAGTCATAAAGGAATACCCTGTTCTTCTTAATAGAGCTCCAACATTACATAGATTGGGCATACAAGCATTTGAACCTATTTTAATAGAAGGTAAAGCGATTCAGTTACATCCACTTGTTTGTGCAGCATTTAATGCGGATTTTGATGGAGATCAAATGGCTGTTCATGTACCCCTATCAATTGATGCGCAGGTTGAAGCGCGTGTATTAATGATGTCAACGAATAATATTCTTTCTCCTTCTAATGGAAGTCCAATCATTGTACCTTCTCAAGATATTGTGCTTGGCATATATTATTTGTCTCGTGAGAAACCTAATGCCTTAGGTGAAGGTATGATTTTTACTGATCTTGATGAGGTACACAGAGCTTATGAACAGAAACTTGTTGATATACAAGCATCAATAAAAGTTAGAATTGATGGTTATGCTGATGATGAAAAAGATTCAAGTCACAAATCAAAAATTTTTAAAACTACTGTCGGAAGAGCTTTGCTGGCAGAAGCTCTACCGAAGACAATCCCATTCAAATATATTAATAAAGACTTGGATAAAAGAGCAATTTCGGAATTGTTTGATGCATCATATAGAATAGCTGGATTGAAAGATACAGTTTTACTAGCTGATCAAATCATGTATACAGGATTTAAGTATTCAACAATTGCAGGTGTATCTATTGGTGTAGATGATATGGTTATTCCTAAAGAAAAGGAAAAAATAACTACAAAGGCAGAAAAAGAAGTTAAAGATATTGATAAACAATATAATTCTGGATTATTAACTCGTGGAGAAAGATACAATAAAGTGGTAGATATTTGGTCACATGCGAATGATTCAGTTGCAGAAGCAATGATGAGTCAGCTTGGAAATGAGAGCACAAAAATGAAAGATGGTAAGATAATAGACCACAAATCATTTAATTCCATTTTTATGATGGCTGATTCTGGAGCGAGAGGTTCAAAAGCACAAATAAGGCAATTGGCTGGCATGAGGGGTTTAATGGCTAAGCCAGATGGGACAATTATTGAGACACCAATCACCACAAACTTTAGGGAAGGATTAGATGTGATGCAATACTTTATTTCAACTCATGGTTCAAGAAAAGGGCTTGCAGATACCGCGCTAAAAACAGCAAATTCAGGTTATCTTACTCGAAGATTGGTTGATGTATCACAAGATTTAGTTGTAACCGAAGCTGATTGTGGCACTGAATCAGGTATCTTAATGAAACCGCTAATTGATGGTGGAAATATCGTTGAACCTTTAGATGAAAGGATATTAGGTAGAACTCTATCTAAAGAAGTTTTAAAACCAGGTACCAAAGAAGTTATTTTGGAAAAAGGTGTACTCATAGATGAAAGTAATGTTGTTATCCTTGAACAAAATGCTGTTGACGAAGTTTGGGTAAGATCTGCTATTACTTGTGAAACTAGACATGGCATTTGTGCTAAATGCTACGGAAGAGATTTAGCGAAAGGAAGACTTGTTTCTGCTGGCGAAGCAGTTGGTGTAATAGCTGCTCAGTCAATTGGTGAACCAGGAACACAATTAACAATGAGAACTTTCCATATTGGTGGTACAGCAAAAATGGACCTTGTAAAAGCACAGGTTGAAGTTGGAACAACTGGAACAATCAAATTTCATGATATGAAAGTGGTCAAAAACTCTAGTTCTCAAGATGTCGTTACTTCAAGGTCAGGTGAAGTGGGCGTACTAGATGTCAACGGAAGAGAAAGGGAAAAATATAGAGTCCCATATGGTGCTGTCATATCTGTTTCTGATGGTGATAAAGTTGAGATAGGACAAATAGTAGCTACCTGGGATAGCCAATCACGTCCACTAATAACTGAAACTGCTGGTATAGTGAAGTTTGTTGATTTTGTTGAAGGTTCAAGTTTTACGTACAAAACCGATGAAGAAACAGGATTGCAATCAATCAATATTATGGACCAGAGGCTTTCAAGTTTTGATAAGAATCTTAAACCAATGATTAAATTAGTTGATGAGAAAGGAAATGATATTAATTTAACAGGTTCTAATTTGCCAGCACACTTTATTCTACCTCTGCAGTATCATATACAGAAAGATATCAAGTCAGCTTTAGATTTCTTAGAAGATTATCCAGCGTGTATTGTTAATTTAGTAGATGGACAAAAAGTTTCTGTTGGTGATGTTCTCGCTAAAATACCTACGGGTATAACTGGTACTAAAGATATAACTGGTGGATTACCAAGAGTTGCTGATTTATTTGAAGCTAGAGAGCCGAAGGACAAAGCAGAGCTTGCAGAAACAACAGGCACAGTCTCTTTTGGTAAAGAAACAAAAGGTAAAAGAAGATTAATAATAACTCAAGAAGATGGTAGTCAACATGTGCAGATGGTCGGAAAAATCAAGCCTCTGAATATTTTTGAGAATGACACAATAAATAAAGGTGAAGTGATAGCAGCAGGAGAACTTAATCCACATGATATTCTTCGCTATAGAGGAGTGACTGAGCTGGCTGAATATTTAGTTAAAGAAGTTCAAGATGTTTTTAGGTTACAGGGTGTAACAATAAATGACAAACATATAGAAGTTATTTTAAGACAGATGCTTAGAAAAGTTGAAATAGTTGATTCTGGTGATAGTGATTTTATAGAAGGAGAACATATAGATAAAACTGTCGTTTTAGAAGCTATAGATGAAATCAAAAATAGCAATGAAGATAAAAAGTTACCTGAGTTTCTACCCGTGTTGCTAGGGATAACGAAAGCTTCTCTTGTAACAGACTCATTTATTTCTGCTGCTTCATTCCAAGAAACTACAAGAGTGCTAACAGATGCAGCAGTAAATGGAAAAAAAGACTTTTTAAGAGGTCTCAAAGAAAATGTAGTGGTTGGTAGACTTATACCATGTGGAAGCAGTCTATCTTCACAAAGAAATGATATAAGCATTGATAAAAAATCCTTAATTGAGGAAGAATTAGCTCAGGAAATGACTGTTCTAGATGCTGCAAATAATAAAACTGTAGAGGAAGATCAGCCAACAGATTCACCAACAGCACAATAATTAATCATATAGTGGGACTTTTTGTATTATCTACTTGACACCTTTAAGTACTACTAATAGAATTTTTGCAAATTGTAATAATAATTTAACTTATGGCTACTATTAATCAATTAGTTAGAAAACCAAGGAAAAGTAAGTTTGTAAAAACTGCGGTACCTGCCCTAAATGCTTGCCCACAAAAGCGAGGTGTATGTACTCGTGTTTATACTACTACTCCAAAAAAACCAAATTCAGCATTAAGAAAAGTTGCTAGGGTTAGATTAACTAATGGAGAAGAGGTGACATCATACATCGGCGGAGAAGGACATAACTTGCAAGAACACTCAGTTGTAGTAATTAGGGGTGGAAGAGTAAAAGACTTGCCAGGGGTTAGATACCATATTGTACGTGGAAGTTTAGATACACAAGGAGTTGAAAACAGAAAGCAAGGAAGATCAAAATACGGTGCAAAAAAACCTAAGGGATAAGTAAATGCCAAGAAAAAGAGATATTCAGAACAAAATAATTAAACCAGACTCACTATTTAATAATATTGCAGTTTCTAAATTGACTAACATGATAATGGTGGATGGAAAAAAAAGTGTTGCAGAAAAGATTGTTTACCAGGCCCTAGAAATTCTTTCAAAGAAAAATGACGGGGACGCTCTCTCATTAATGGATAAAGCTTTGCAAAATGTTAGCCCTTCTGTAGAAGTAAAATCAAGAAGAGTGGGTGGATCAAACTATCAAGTACCGGTAGAAGTTAATCAGAAAAGAAAACAATCGCTGGCTATGCGATGGATAATAGAGGCTGCAACAAAAAGGAGTGAAAAGTCTATGAAGGATAAATTAGCTTATGAATTAATAGATGCCTCGGAAAACAAAGGGTCTGCTGTCAAGAAACGTGAGGATGTTCATAAAATGGCAGAAGCAAATAAAGCTTTCGCTCATTATAGGTGGTAAGATGGCACGCAAAACTCAAATAGAAAATTATAGAAATATTGGCATTATGGCCCATATTGATGCTGGGAAGACCACAACAACTGAAAGAATTCTTTTTTATACAGGTCGTTCTCATAAAATTGGAGAAGTTCATGATGGCGCTGCCACAATGGATTGGATGGAACAAGAACAGGAAAGAGGTATAACTATTACATCAGCTGCCACTCATTGTATGTGGAATGGAAGCTCTCAACAATTCCCAGAACATAGGATTAATATAATTGATACTCCTGGTCATGTTGACTTTACTATTGAAGTTGAAAGATCATTAAGGGTATTAGATGGAGCTGTTGGAGTTTTTTGTGCTGTAGGTGGTGTAGAACCACAATCTGAAACTGTTTGGAGGCAAGCAAATAAGTATCAAGTTCCCAGAATGGCATTTGTCAATAAAATGGATAGAGCAGGTGCAGATTTTTTTAGAGTGGTAGAACAAATAAAAACCAGGTTAGGCTCAAATCCAGTCACAATACAAATACCCATTGGAGCAGAAGATAAATTTCAAGGAGTTGTTGATTTATTATCAATGAAAGCTATTGTATGGGACGATGAATCTAAAGGTATGAAATTTGAAATTAAAGATATACCGGCAGACTTAGAAGAAACATCATCTAAATATAGAGAAGAACTTTTGGAAACAGCAGCTGAAGCAGATGAAGAACTTATGGACGAATATTTAAGTAATAATGATTTACCTGTAGAAAAAATAATTAAAGGTCTAAGAGCAAGAACTTTGGCTAACGAAATAGTTTTAGTTATGTGTGGTTCTGCTTTCAAAAATAAAGGAGTTCAGACAATGCTTGACTCAATTATTAATTTTATGCCTTCACCAGTTGATATTCCGCCAATTGCAGGGGTTTTAGATGATAAAGATGAAACAGCAGCTGTTAGAAAAGCATCTGATGATGAACCTTTTTCTTCATTGGCTTTTAAAATTGCAACTGATCCACATGTTGGGTCACTAACTTTTTTTAGAGTTTACTCTGGTGTTTTAAAATCTGGTGACACTGTCTATAATGCAATCACAACTAAAAAAGAACGCATAGGTAGAATCTTACAAATGCATTCTAATTCTAGAGAAGACATTTCAGAAGTTAGGGCAGGAGATATTGCAGCAGCAGTTGGATTAAAACAAATTACAACGGGCGATACATTATGTACCCCTGACTCAAAGATTACACTAGAGAGAATGGAGTTTCCTGAACCCGTTATATCTATTGCAGTTGAACCTAAAACGAAAGTTGACCAAGAGAAAATGGGATTAGCATTAGGTAAATTAGCGCAGGAAGACCCTTCTTTCAGAGTTACTACAGATGAAGAGTCTAATCAAACAATTATTTCAGGCATGGGTGAATTACATTTAGAAATTATTGTTGACCGGTTAAAAAGAGAGTTTAATGTAGAGGCTAATGTTGGTAAGCCTCAAGTGGCTTATAGAGAAACAATAAAAAGCATGGTAGAGCAAGAGGCTAAATATATTAAGCAGAGTGGAGGAAGAGGACAATATGGACATGTGTGGTTGAAACTTGAACCTCAAGAACCTGGTAAAGGTTATGAATTTATAAATAAAATTGTTGGAGGAACGATACCTAAAGAGTTTATCAATCCAATTGATAAAGGAATACAGGAGCAAATGGAAAATGGTGTTATAGGTGGTTACCCTGTTGTTGATGTAAAAGTTACTTTATATGATGGATCGTTTCATGATGTGGATTCCAGTGAAGTTGCATTTAAAGTTGCTGGTTCAATGGCATTTAAAGAAGGAGCACAAAAAGCCAAACCAATCTTGCTTGAACCAGTTATGAAAGTTGAGGCAGTTACACCTAAAGATTACCTAGGTGACGTTACTGGAGACTTAAATAGAAGACGTGGCATTGTACTAGGCATGGAAGAAAGTGTGTCAGGGAATATTGTAAGAGCAGAAGTACCATTGGCAGAGATGTTTGGTTATGCAACAGATTTACGTTCTATGACTCAAGGAAGAGCAACTTACACTATGGAATTTGAAAAATATTTAGAGATACCAAACAATATAGCCGAAGGCTTGATTCAAAAGGCATCATGATGGCAAAAAAGAAAAAAACTCAAACAATAAGGATACGTCTAAAAACTTTCGACCATAAATTAATTGATGTATCAGCGAAAGAAATTGTTGAAACAGCAAAAAGAACTGGAGCAAGAGTTCTTGGTCCTATCCCACTACCAACAAGAAAAGAGAGATATACGATTCTTATATCTCCGCATGTGGATAAAGATGCAAGAGATCAGTATGAAATTAGGACCCACAAAAGGTTAATGGATATAGTTGAACCTACAGATAAAACAGTCGATGCTTTGATGAAACTGGATTTAGCTGCTGGTGTAGATGTTCAAATTGAACTAAATTAAGCTTTTTCAACAAAAACCCTATATAGAGCCCTGAATATATGTTAAAATTCAGCGTTTTTTAGTTATTAACTTTGTCATTTTGAGGATAAAAAAATGAGTTTAGGTATGGTCGGAAAAAAAGCTGGTATGACTAGGATTTTTGACAATTCTGGCATATCTGTGCCTGTAACCGCAATAAATATTGTTCCCAATCAGGTATCCCAAATTAAAACTCTAGAGAATGATGGCTATAAAGCTATCCAAATTTCATATGGTGAAGCTAAAGAAAAAGTAATCAATAAACCAATCAATGGGCATTATAAGAAAGCAAATTTGAAACCTGGTCTTGGTCTAATAGAATTTAGGATAGAGGATGAAGATAAGCAGGATTTAAAAATAGGGGATAGCATAAATCTTGATATTTTTAAAGAAGGGGAGCATGTTGATATAACAGCAACTACTCTTGGAAAAGGTTTTCAAGGAGGAGTAAAAAGACACCATTTCAAAATGCAAGATGCGACACATGGGAATTCTTTATCTCACCGAGCTTTAGGTTCTACTGGTCAATGTCAAGATCCAGGACGAGTTTTTAAAGGAAAAAAAATGCCTGGCCAGTTAGGAAATAATAAAGTTACAATACAAAACCTTACTATCGTCAAAATAATGGCAGAGGAAAATATACTTCTAGTAAAGGGCTCTATTCCAGGTTTTAAAGGAGCAAATGTAATTATCAAGCATACCAATAAAAAATACACGCCTAAACCAATCCTTAACCAAGAAGTAAAAGAAGAAGAGATTAAACAAAAAACAAAAACAAAAGACCAAAAACAAGATTCAGAA
>CEOQ01090717.1_pt1 | contig 19361 bp, 2 predicted proteins | sample 361351 | NCBI WGS metagenome assembly CEOQ01 (sample SAMEA2619907, study PRJEB7988) | marine metagenome | biome: marine biome (ENVO:00000447); feature: deep chlorophyll maximum layer (ENVO:xxxxxxxx); material: "saline water (ENVO:00002010), including plankton (ENVO:xxxxxxxx)" | depth 60 m | reverse complement strand
CCACCGATACATCCGTAGTGACCACCGCCACCACCAGCTCCTGGTCCTAATGCCTGTGTTGTTCCGTCTGGAGATGCATATCCTGATGGTGGTCCTCCACCATTTGTACCAGCACCACCGTCATATCCAGATGCACCAGCACCTCCACCTCCACCAGCACCAGCAACAATCTGTGTTCCTCTCTTTAATAGTGAAGACGCACCACCGCCTCCACCTTCTGCTACACTATGTCCTTCACCACCATATCCACCATTACCACCAGCAGATGATGTTCCACCATTTCTAAAGTTAGCAGCAGAACCAATTTGAACTGACCAAGCAGAGTTTGAAAAACTTGATAACTGAGAAGATGTTAAATTAACAGTTATTACTCCACCATTATATCCATAGTATGCACCATAACCAGCTTGTCCACCCTTTCCACCTGCTATTGTGAATTGCACAGATGTTGGGTTACTAATACCCTGAGTATTAAATGTACCATCACCAGTAAGAGTCTGACTTAGTGTACCACTCTGTCCACCTTGCAGTAGGTTGATACCATCACTACCTCCACCATAATCACCAGCAAATCCACCAATTCCACCACCACTGGGATTACTTGGATAATCTGCTACTGGCCAACCATCTGATGTCACACCATTTGTACCGTTACCACCATCTTGACCATCCAGTCCACCCATAGCTGAGGTGCTGCCACTCTCGGTTGCTGTTCCACCGTCACCACCAGATCCTCCTTGCTGGCCACTGGATGCGCCACCGCCTTGTCCACCATTAGCAGTTAGATTAACATTACCAACCACCATCGTACTAGCAGTACCATTATTACCAGCAGATGTTCCAGCAGCACCTGATCCACCACCACCAGTAACTGTGTATATTAATCTGTCTGGTGTACCTGAGATATTTCCTAAGTTGATGCTGTATGATCCTGGTGATGTGAATGACCACTCATCTGAATAATCATAGATGGGAGTACCACCAGTATTAACTGTTCTACCACCAATATTAGATGAACCAGTAAATTTTTTCATTACTGGTTCAGGTATGTAAGTTTGGAATACATATGAACCAGCACCTTGAGCACCTGATGCCATGTAAAACTGATCAGCAGCATCTGCTGTTGGATCTTTAAGTGATCCACAACCAGCAGCACCACCAAATGCATCAAATACATCATAGGTAGCAACAGTATTATCTGTAATAGGACTTCTTAATAGTCCATGCTTGTGTGTAAATACAACACCACCAGTCGGATACCATCTAGCAAGTCTACCTCTACCTTCACGATAGTCTTGTAGATATCTATCACCTGATGTTTCTGATATAAATTCATTAAATCCTGGTATAGTATGATATACTGTGTGACTGTGTTGAGGAGCACCAGAGAGTTTAGTCTCTCTCATAGTTATCCCAACTTGTTGTTGACCAATAATACTACACTCAACAGTCTCAACAACATTATCATATCCAGTAGTAACTATCCTACCAAGTGAGAAGTATTCATCTTGTTGTTCTTTAGCAAGATACCATGCTCCACCTGTAGTACCAACACCAAGTGTAGAGTTACCTACGTTAGCAGAGTTATTACCAAATACAGGTCCATTACCAACCACCTTCTTAGCAATCATATCAGGAACTTTAAATGTTCCTAAGTTTGGATCACCCCACCACTTCATTACATTAGCAGTATTGATACCTTCAATAGAACCTTCGGAATTAATTCTTACAACAGCAGCAGCACCTGCTCCAGTACCACTAATAAATTGCACTGTTGGTGCTGATGTGTATCCTGATCCAGGATTAACAACATCAACACGTACAACTACTCCACCCTCAACTGTGCATCCAGCAGTTGCTTGTACTCCAGATCCACCACCAGGAGCAGTGATTGATATAGTTGGAGCATCAGCATAGTTTGCTCCACCATTTGTTAGATCAATACCACTGCTAGATCTACCACCATACTTGTTACCAATAATTTGATATAATCCTGGAAAATCATTAATATTATACTCTTCTCCATTACAATACAGATATCCCTCATGTGTATATGCAGGATCATCTGCTACTTGGTATGCATTACCAGTAGTCTCTGTTAAATTAGGAAATGTGGTAGCACCAAACTTAACAAAACTATGATCATATGAGTTTGTGCCAGTCTTTAAATTGGGTACAATAGCACCCACTGGAGTTGTATCTACGGTAAGATCTGTGTAGAAACCTGTCCGAGCATTTCTGTATAGTTGTGATGATGTCATTAGATCTTAATTAAATATTCCATAACAACAAAAGGAGCACATGCAGAATCAATTGATACTGAATTGTCTTCTCCAATAGTCATGGTAGTTTCTAAGTTTTCAGGTGGAATAACAATAGCATTTGTCTTAACCTGATAGTTGTGATCCCCTTTGTCTATATCAATACGATGATTATGCATAGTTGGATCGGTTCCACCTTCACGTGGTAATTCTACCGTGTCTGTTGTGGTATTCTCTAGGTCAGCTGTTGCACGACCAACACCTACTGAATCATTTGTTTGTAGTGGTAGTACATCATATAAACTATTACCAAGAAAATCTTCAGGTACACCAGCAGCACCTTGAATATAAGTTGCAGGAACTGTTAACATAGATCCACTAGCAACAGCACCACCAAATTCAGTACAGTAGAAAAGTAATTGCAAGTTGTTTCTATAACGTGCAATATTATTATCATCAACAGAACCATCCATTGATCCTCTATCTAAATCAAATGATGAGTTATTAATACAGTTATATGTGTATTGATCACCAGCACCATAGATGCAGTGACCCCAATAGATAGTACCCTGTGGACCTTGTGTTGATGTTGCACCACCACCTGAACCTGGAGACCATTTATCTATAGCCATACAAGGTCGTTGTCCTGAACCTGGAGTTCCACTACTGTTAGTAGTTTCATCTAACCAATCCTGAATAGGAATAGTAGAAGCATTTCTTCTACCAAGTTGTCCCATAGTCATTGGAGCATTAGTACTAGTCTCATTAGTAGCTAAGTTTCTTGCTCTTGTTGCTGAGTGGAAGTGTGAGTGTGGGTGAATAGTATTCTCTTCAACACCCTCAGTATCTGTACGGTGTGTTTCACCAGCATATATCCAAGAGGGTTTACCTCTAATATCAATCTCTTGACTTGGTACTGAAATAGATCCACTATATGAAATTCTAACATTAGTACCAATGGCAGATACTGCCTCAATACCAATACCTGAACGACTTACTTCATTATCTAATGCGTTCTTTAATCTTATATTATTATATAATCCTGAGTTAGCACCTGAAGTTGGTTCAGGATACTTAGAACCAAGATCAGGAACCATGAACTGTGAATCAGTTAATGAATCAAAGTCTGTAAGATCAAGATTCTTTCTGATAAACTTACAGTTTGCTCCTACTCCACATATAGCAGCAAGTTGTGGATAATCTTCAGCATAATACTTTGTACCATCACACTTCAAATAACCAGCAGGTAAATTTGTTGCGTTAATAGCACCATCTGGCAATCCTTCATATTCTACTGGCCATATAATTACCTGACCAGTCAGATTACCATATTTTGCTCTTTCTCTACTGTAGAATACTGCCATTAGAATGCCTTGATAATGAATGTCATCGTTAACGAAGGTTGTGTAGTATCACATGAAATATTTAGTGCATTTTCTAAACTTTCTGCCTGTAATGCAGAACCATCTGCGTTGTCAGCAACATGTGATGGAGGTCCAGCCATGGATCCTATACCCTGTTGTATCTCAAAACTACCATGATTATGTGCTCGATAAGATGATTGAACTGGATCCTTATTTTCTGCAGCTAAATTCATTGAACATGGCCATGCACCATGTCTAAACTTCAAATCAAATGTACCAGACACCAGTGTTGATGAGTTGAGAGTAATCTCCCACTGTGGTGTCGGATTAACAGAAACGTCCTGAGCAGCTTCCATTGTCTGTATATAAGTACCTTCTCTTACAACATCATACTTATCATCAACATTAACTGGTGTAACATACATCAGTGGAGTTATCCTATCCCATTGCTGCCATTGATCTGGTGCAGTACCATAAGTTCTTCTAAGATCAGTACCACTAGGTAATATAATTTTATTAGTGGCATCAAGTATACAACCAGAAACTGTGAACACTGGTGCAGTCTCAGGATCGTCTACTAAACCATCCGATCTTAATGGTGATCCTGTATCATATCCAAAGTAGTTTGGTCTAGACCTAAACTCCATAGGTCTTGGGAACATACCAGTATGATTTGGTGTCTTATGTGTATCTACAGGAACAGCATCTAATATCTGATCTGTATTTCCTCTACTAAAAATTGTTTGTGTGTATGTTGTACTACCATGACCAGATCCTCTATCATTAGTATTAGTACGCCAGTTCGCTTCACCAGCAGGAGTATGACCCCAGTAGTCTTTATTAGAACTGTCTGTTATGAACTCCATGAAACTGTCCATACGTGGTAGAGTATGCTCATGAGTTTCATCACCATAGAATGTGATAGAAGTTGCACCATTCTGCCATACCGTTGGTTCAGCAGATTTAAGAGCACAGTTATTAGGACCATCATCAGAACAATAAACACTAGCAGAGCCAGTCATTTCCATACCTCTATCTGTTCTGAACGTCATTACACCTGTTGGGTTGACGTTGGTAGATAATATATTATCTGAGTGACCATGAGCAGGAGTATGATTAATACCTAGCTTACGATTCAATGTGTATATTGTCTCAATAAAATCAGGAGCAAACAAAGATATGTTAGTGAACTTAAAGTATAAGTTACCAGCTATATTAAGTGTGAAATCAATATCAGCAGTTGCTTCATAAGTTGTAGTAACTGGTGTTGTCTCACCATAATCACTAATCAAACCACCAACTATACTTTGAGCATCACTCTGACCATATTGATACGTTGGATCATTAAGATTACTATTCTCTATGTCATACATGACTCTATTGGATAGGTTAGGTAACCTAAACTCAGCATTATCATACCCATAATAAGGGAATGGATAATGATCTCCATTAGAATCAGTCATGTCACCACCATAGGTATCACCTATGATTGATGCTAACATTGGATAGTCAGAAGCCTTTACTGTTTGACCTGTACATACAATCCATCCTTTAGGTATATTGGAAGCAAGGAAACCTGTACCACCATCACCGCCCCAAGGTAGGATAGTTCCTACCTTTGCAGTTCTCATACTTTTAATAGAGTCGTAGAGTGCAGTCATATCTTTAGAGTTCGATTAACCACCATCCTCTCAATGCAGGAGGAATAGTTTGTGCAGAAGCAGAACCTTCAACGTCAACAGTACCAGCATAAACTAGACCGAATGATGCGTTGCGTGTCTGGATAATTAACTCACCTGAATCCCATGCTGTATTCAATGTCTGACCAGCACCAGCAGCAATTCTTGAACCAAATCCATCACCTTGAATATTCGTAGCAATGTTGTTGATCTTCTTCGCTCTGATAATCAGACTTGTGTTGTATGTGAGGTTACCACTCAATTCAACAAATCTAATCATGTCACCTGTTTGTGCATTCTCTGGTAGGTAAACAACCATGTTGCTTCCAGAAGATGCATTAATAAGATAGTTCTGGTTAACTTGTAGTGGGTTATCTTGTTGTTGTCCAAGACCTGTTGTAGGATCGAAGGCAACATAAGTGTGTCTTCTACCACCACCAGCAGTCCAGTATTTCTCGATACCGAATGAGTCAATAGCGTTGTTCTGATAGATCTTAAAGTCTTTAGGACCTTCAGTTCCACCAACTCCAGCAGCACCTAAGTTATCTATATGGAATATTGGATCAATTGCTGATTCAACTGACAATACCTTACCTTTCTGATAGAAGGTTTCACCCATCAAGATGTTACCTTCTCTATTGGTAACTCTGAATGAAGTCTCGGTTGAACAGACTCCATGCATCTGACAGTTATCATAGTAGATCTTAAGATCACCGTAGAATGCAGCAGCACCCTTAAGTGTAAGACCAGCAGTATCTGTCTTAGGATCTTCAAGTGATCCGTCACCTGAGTGACCATCATCGTTAGCGATGGACATGACCAGAGTCTTACCATCAGAACCATACATTCTGACGTTACCACTGATAACCTCAAGATCTTGATTGATCGTTGTAGATCCACCACCAAATAGTTTAACTGGTGTAGTACCAATAACGTTAGGTTCTCTGATCTGCTTAGGCATCTTGATTGCATAGAATGCATCAAGTGATCCATCAACAGAATCAGGTAGGAAGAATTCAGTTCCTATTCTAACCAGAGTTACATAATCAAGTTTAGGAGCAATTAGATCAGCATCTTTAAGTGTGATCTCAAGTCTAACATCACTTGTGTTAGGTGTTCTAGCCTTGAGTTCTGTTGCTCTGTCATTCTGTGTTGCAGGTACATCATGTAAGAGTGTGGTAGTTCTATCATACTTGTCTAACTTAACAACGTTAGCACCGATAGAGAATGCTATCGCACTCGTGCCTTCAACTCCACGACCACCATTGGTATACTCAGCATTAGATGCTGTTGGTAGTATCAACTCACCACCTGAACCTGTGTAAGGATCATCAGTGATTTGAATGATTTCAATAGATGATGTGGTATAAAGTGCAACCAGATCACCCTTAGTGAATGATGTTAGGTTACCTTGAATTTCAATGTTAGATGTTGCTTGTACAACAGCAGTAGCAATCTGTGTTGCAGGACCACCAGAGATAACAGACATTGGATTATGTCTGTAAACGTGTACTTCATCAACACCCTTAGTATATGCAGCAGGTGCAGTACCATACTGCTCAGAAAGCATGAAGACTGTACCGTGATGGTTACCAACAGTTGTGTCACCTGTGCAAGTGTCAACCTCGAAGGTTGTAACCTCAGAACCATTTGTTATAGTTAACTTCTTATTAGTAGTGGAGTTAGTATAAGGTGCAGAACATGTACCATTGAGACTCAATTGACCATTGATAACGGTAGTTCCACCTGTACCCAACTGAGTATTACCATTTGTTGAGTCAACTTCAAAGACTGTTACCTCATTAGCAGTGTCACAACCATTCTTAATGGATAGTTTCTTAGCAACCTGAGATAGAAGAGTCTTGACCTTGAACATCTCACCTTGATCAAAGACACCATTAGAAGTGGTATCTTCACGATCAACAATTACATAGTCACCAATTGCAATAGATCCACCAAACTGTGATAGGTATAGATCTTCTTCAGCACCTGTAGCATCTAAAGTTGTAGTTGTCCAAGTAGCATTGTACTGAACGATACACTTGAAGATTGCTGTAGTATCATTATGATCAGATCTCTTAGCAGTGTATGTACCAAATGGTAGTCTCTCAACTACGATCCAGTAAGGTGCAACGTTGATTCTTGGAAGAGAAACAATCCTGACAAATTCTGGATGCTTAACACCACCTGAATCATCAGTATCAATGAGTAGTATATCCTGCTCACTAAAGTACTGAACACCATTAGCATCGTATGGACGATTCTTAAGTGGTAAGTAGTACTGCTCACCAGTTAGAGCTGGTAGAGTTAGAGGTTCAACAGTTCCAGCAATCTGTGTGATTGCATTCTGGAATACTGTTCCACCCCAATCACCAGTACCAGCAGTATCAACTGCGTTATAATTATCCTCAGTGCTTGCAAGTCTTAGTACATCAATCAAGTCAACGTTACTGTTGAATACATTGTTACCAAGATCTCCACTAGCATGAGAGAATGGAGTAGATCCAATTTGTGCTCTGTATGCTGTGAATGCGTAAGAAGCAAATCCACCACAGAGTGTGATATCAGAGTTAAATCTAGCAGCAGAATCAACAACTAGGTTGTTTCTAATTGTTGTAGTACCACCCTTACCAGCGATTGTGATCTCAGCAGCGTTGGTAGCAAAGTCAAGTTTAGATGTAGCAGAACTACCAGAGAAGAACTCAACAGTTCCAGCAGTAGATGTTAACTTAACAGTGTCAAGTAATCCTCTATCTGTTCCTAACTGGAAGTCTCCCTTAGTCTTGAATGACTTAGTACCTATAAGTGTGAATGATAATGATTCGTTATTATTATAAGCACCACCTATCTCTATCTTAGAAATATTGGTGGAAGTATCAGGAGTAGCACCAATCCATATATTACTATGGAGTGAAGCATTACCTACACGAATGAATTGATCAGCAGTGCTATCGTTAGCAACATGAACTGTACCAGCAGTAGGTGCAAAGTCTAATGTTCCAACAAATAGACTTGGGAAGAACTCAATCGTTCCTGTAGTAATAGTAGTTCTAACCTGTGCAGTACTAGTTCCACCACCACCATTGATCTCGATGTCTTCTTCAAACTTAGCATCATCTGTAAATCTAGATGTGCCATCAACAACTAATGCTCTATCTAATTCAGTGTTAGTTACATTGATACCAACACGTCCACCGTTAGCAGTAGAAACACGTAAGGTTGCTTCATTCTCTGGTGTGGCAGAATCTCCACCAACCATGAGTGCATCAGTACGATCCTGATATGTTCTAGTAGCATCTGTGTTATGTGATGCATAATCAGTGATCTTCTTACCACTGATGAATGCAGTACCAACAACATCTAAGTTAGCACGTGGTTCTGTCTTAGCATCAACGAAGTTTGTTTCGAAGGATGCCTTATCAGATCTACCAACTGTGTTAACACCAAGTTTGTAATCACCAATAGCATCAGTCTCTGTTCTAAGTGCTTCAGCACCAATAACACCCCACTCTTTCCAGTTAGAATTAGAGTATTCAAGTCTAATGTTAGGATTAGTAGTAACCTCATCAGACCACATTCTTGGGTTCTGATTGTTAACAGTGTTCTTAGTTGCACCGATAGCAAACTGTAATGTATTAGCAGCAGGATTAAATCCATTTGATATGACCTGCCATGTACCATTGAAATCAGGATCAGAGAATCCACTGATTCTAAGTTCAGAAGCAGATGTAACACCAAGTTGCTGGTTAGTTAATGTAGCCCATGTAAGTGTAATAACGTTGGTGTTATTGAATGCAAATGATTCAGGAACAGCGTTACCAATTATGGTGTAGTAGTTAGAGTAGATCCAACCAAGTGATCCAGTCTTACCAATGCTTCCACCCTTGAGTAGGAAGTCACCAGAACCAGGAGTACCAGCATTACCATACTGAACAATCTGACTTGCATTAAATGCACCAGTTTGATCAGGAGTAATGTTAGAAGGTACAGCACCTACAACATGTGTCTGAATCTTGTATGCCTGACCATCTCTGCGACTATTGAACTGGAAAATTGCTGCGGAAATTTTATTCCTAGCAATGACAATATCACCACCAGTTTCGACATTTCTAACGAACGCTGATCTATCAAGAGAACCATCATCAATAGCAGGATCAACGAAAGAAGAAACTACCAACGCAGGGTTGTTTCTAACAGTTCCAAGAACATTAATTAGAACAGGTGAGTTGAATGTACTTCTCTTATCCTGAGCCTCACCACCATTAACAGTGATGTACTCATTAAATGTAACAGGAGTATCAAACGTAGTAACTAGATTACCTAGTGTCTCGTCATCATCAGCAGAATCCTGAAGTGTTGCAGACTCAAGGAATACTTCTTCACCAGTGATAGCATCAATCTTACGGTTACCAATGTATAGGTCACCATTTGAGTTAAGACCAGTGTAGAATACAATACCACCATTCTCTTTCTTAGACTGAGCATAGAAGTCTTGTATCTCTGTGAGTACAACCTCTTGACGTTGAGGTAGACCAGTTGAGTAGTTACCTGGACCAAAACCAAGATATTCAAATGTGTGGTTACCTGCTCTTGCGATAGATGGTCTTCGAAGTTCAACGTAGTATCGTTGATCTGCTACGACTGTACTATCACCAACAATAGGAATTAATCTATCTTCAGAACCAGAAGCAGCATTACCCTTCTGTGCTCTCAATCTATTGTCAATGCTGGATGATACCTGTGTATAAGTATTAGATCCAAATGCATTGTTCTTAAGTAGATCAATAACACTCTCTTGAGTTAATGAACCCTTAAAGTCATTGACTCGTACTAAACCATGAGTATAGTTATCAGCAGCAGAATATGTCTGAGGTGGATCAACTAATGTTGCATCCAACTGCTGATACCAGAGAGGATCGTTCTTATAGTTTAATGGATATAGTTTGCTGATAGGTTGAGAGAACTTGAAGTTCCTGAAGTTACCTAAGTTACCAGCACCTTGAGGTAGTGGTGAAATGTTACCACGAACAGCAGTAAGATAATAGATACCATCTTGCTGACCATAGATACGTTTCTGAATCTCTTGTGTATTGAAGATATAGAATGTGTCATCAATCTGACCAACATCTTCTACTGACTCAACATAGTATTGGATACTTGCATCGTCTTCAATAATATCACCTGGTGTGATAGTATAGATGCCAGCACCATTCTGTCTGTAATAGTATTCAGGATATCCTTTCTTAATAAGATCCTTAAGTACCAATGACTTACCATAGTCAGCATCAGCAAGTAGATCAGCGAACGCTGTACCTTGACTGAACCTTATGTTATCAATGGTATCATAATCAATCTTACCAACAGTATCCTTAAGGATCATGTGCCATGTAGTAGTACCAGGTACATTCATGATGGCATGGATATAACCATAACCACTAGAGTTACCAGCCCACTCAACCCTGTTACTTTGTACAGATTGTGTCTTGTTAGGAGTGAATGATCCACCTTGAGGTGCAGTAATCTTAACAGTAGTAAACTTAGTGTTAAGTAGAGCAGGATTAGTAACACCCTGTTCAAATACAGTTAGTTCTAAGAACTCATCAGCACCCTGAGTAACATATCTACCAGACTGAATCGTCATGGAGATATAGTTCTGAGTTGTAATGATCTTAGCAAACTGTGTATTACCTACAAGATCCTTCTTATATGGATCGTATGCTACTTCATCATTAAGACTGAAGTTAATAAAGTCTTGCTTATCATAACCAATGTACTCATTGGACTGTACTGGGTTAGAGAAACGTGCTTTAGTTACGTTACCAGATACAGGTTTCAATAATAGTTTCTGAGGTACTAACCTTCTTGTTTCGTCAGTCCTTGTCTTAATGGTAAATCCGTTAAGTGGATCACGAACAGACTTAAGGTACTGAGGTATAACATAACGTAGACGATATAGTCTATCATCAGCAGGTCTCTCATCCTTAACTCTTTCGAACCAAGAGTCATTAGTCTTATCAATACCATCAGCATATTCTCTGATCCTCTTAATGATCTGATCTGTGCTGTTGTCATTCTCAACCTGTAAGTACCACTTACCATATATTACTGGTGCAGTATTAGGATTAACAAACGTTGGGTCAAAACGCATTGGTGACTCACGCTTGTTAGCAAAGACATTAAAGTCATAAATGCCTGGTTGATATGTGATTGGGTTAACACCCTGTTCTGAATCACTCTTAGTCTTATGGATAGTAAAGACTTTCTCTGTCTGATACCTAGCATAGAAATACTTGTTACCTAACAATCTACCATTACTATCTGCAACAGTACTATCACTAGCATATGCTGCACCAACTAAAGGTAAAGAACCACCTTCTCTTTCTCTAAAGAATACAGTGTGACCTGTGATGTTAGAGAATGGAACATCAAAGATGTGTGGAACGTCTGTACGTATGTTAGTATTACTTACACCGTCAAGTACACAAGCATATTGATGTAGATCATAGTTATCATCAAGAACAAATTGATATAGATCAATCTCTACATCTGGATGTATATCTTCTACTTCAGCAGAGTGTAGGTAGATACCAGCAGCAGCATTCTCTTTGCTGCTTGCAAGCATTAACTTAGTCTGATCTGTTCCATTAAATGTAGATGATATACCATAGTTCTCAGGTTTAGTAGTTCTTGCAGGAGCAATTACATAGTACTCTTGGTTGGTAGAAAATCCATTAGGTAGTCTAATGAAACGCTTATCAACATCAACATAAGAACTGGTTGCTGTATCATAACGTGGACGTGGAACCAATCTAACTGGTGTACCTGTCTCAAGATCGTGTGGATTAGATCCAGCACCCTGTGATAATGTCCAGACTGTTGCTCTAGATGCTAGTGCAGTAGACAACTGTGATGGTTCACTACGTGGTACAGTTCCTAGTCCAGTTTGAATAACTGTGCTAATGTTAGAGAAGTACTGACGAATAGCATTTGCTTGGTCAACACACTGAGGATATGTTGTGTTCTGTGTGATAGTATCATCAACTGTTCTAGTAAGAGTTGTGTATACTCCATCAATGAACTGGAAGTACAAGTAAGAGTTAGTACTGGTTGCGTTAGCATTAATAGAAGGACCAAACTCTAGACCAAGAGGAACAGGGTTCCTTTCAACACTGTCAAGATAAGAAGCAGAGTTAATAGTTCCAGTGATTATCTGGAAGAGAGTTGTGATTGTAGATGCAACCTGTTGACAAGCACCATTAGAAATAGTTCTTGGTACACCATCAAGACTTGTTGGTGTTTCAACTGTGTCAATAACAATCTTGAATAGTGAGTTAAGTGTTGATCTTACATCCTCACATGATCCAACTGAAGGAGTCCTTGTAACTCCACCAACTACGATTTTTTCTGATGAGCTGACGAAGGTATGAACTGACGTATCAGGTGATACACCAACATTAACCGTGATTGTGGTAGCAGTAGTGCCAGTAATGGTAGGATCATTTGTAGATACGGGGTCTGTTGTGCGTGGATATGTATGCTGAGTAGCATTGTTATCTCTAGCACATGTGAATGTTAAACTGTTGTCAACAATATGAACACTGGTTCCAGCTGAATAACTATGAGCACCAATGTCAAGTGTTAGAGCACCAGTTGCAGGATTATAAGATGATGTTGTTACTGTATGCTTCTTACCAGATAATGTACTAGGATCTGCAATAGCATCAGTTACAATCTTAGTAAGAACACCAACAGCAGATCTCATGTCCTCACAAGGACCATTAGAATCTGTACGTGTAACACTACCAAGTGATGCAGGATTCTGAATTGTACCAGTTAAGATAGTAACTAATGTATCAATAGCACTAAGTACAACGTTGCAGTCTCCATTGCTTACACCATCAGTGATGGTTGTATCCTTAGTCTGAGTTAGTGCAGTGTGACCACCAACAGTAACATCTACATTAGTAGCAATCTCTTTGATGATGTCACGTACTGCATTGAATGCAAAGATAGTTTCATTCTCTGATCCAGCAGCATGAGCACCAGCAACATAAAGGTTAGCAGCATCCCATACTCTATGGTTACCACCATAACCTGTGTTGTGTGCAACAACTTTAACTACATCCTTAAGGTCATCAAGACAATCAGTAGAACTATAACCAGCACCCCATGTGTATGAAGGATACTGAGCAATCATTCTACCCAATGCAATCTCTGCTGCAAACTCTACGTTAGCCAAGATTAGATTCTTAGCATCAGCATGTCTGTTGCTTACATGAGCAGCTGCACTGGCAGTTATAGAAGTGTCTCTAACTTGAGTACGACCATGAGAACCAAGTGTTACAATGTTCTCATTCCTAGCGATTTGAATCATCAAATCACGTGCATGATTAAGTGCTTGGATAGTTTGTTCTTCTTCTCCAGCAACTTCTTCAACCATACCCTGTACATAGAGATCGGTCATTTCCCAAACTCTATCGTTACCACCGTATGCTAAGTTGTATGAAACTTCTTCAACGAAGTCTACAATGTCATCCTTACAATCTTGTGGGTTACCTGTTGGAGGAACAAATCCAGGATGGTTGACCAACATTCTTTCATATGCTTCATCAGCAATGAGTAGTTTGTTAGCAACAACTAGGTTACGTGCATCACCAAATCTATCTGTTGGAGGATCAGCTTCATTGAATGTGATACTCTTATCAAATACCTGTGATAAACCATGACTACCAGTGACAAGAATCTTCTGGTTTCTAAGTGCTTGAGCAGACATCTCACGTGCTTGCTCAAATACATAATTGGTTTCTTCTTCCTCACCAGCAACATGAGCACCAGTCTTGTACGAGTATGCAGCATCCCATGTCTTATCATTACCACCATAGGCAATGTTATCAGCAACTGCATCTAGTAGATCAACAACATCATCAATACAATCTTGATTATGATACTGTTGGTTACCAGCAACTGTGAATACCTTGTGTATTGAATTAGTTACTGCACTAACAAACTTATGGAAGTATGCACCACCAGTTTGAATAGCACCAGCAGATGCACTCTTAAACTGGTGTGGATATTGATCAGCAAGAGCAGCAGCACCAACATTAACTGTGAATGTTCCTGTCTCTCTTTCAATATTATTAGCAACTGCTCTTACAAATGTATGGTTAGCAGTAGGATAATGCTTGATCGAATTAGCAACAGCACTTACAAATGTATGAGGTGACTGTGGTTCGAAGTGTACAGCATTAGTAGTTGAACTTACAAATGTGTGAGTGTATCTCTGGTTAAAGATAACAGCATTAGTTGCTGCACTTACAAATGTATGATCATACTGGTCAGCAACAGCACCAACATCAACATTAACTGTGATAGTTGTAGCTGTAGCATCCTTAATTTCTAGATCAGCATTGTATGCTGGATCAGTAACTCTAGGATATGTGTGGTTAGTAGCATTGTTATCCTTAGTACATGTAAATGTCAAAGAATCAGATGCTAATTTAATCTTCTCACCATTTTGTAAATCATGTACTCCAATGGTAAGAACAAGATCACCAGTAGATGCATTATAAGAAGCAGCAGTAGGTGTATAGTTAGTTAAAGGAGATGCACCAATGTTAACTGTAATAGTTCCATTCTGTCTCTTGATACCATTAGCAACAGCAGATACAAATGTATGATTAGTAGTATCACTAGAGATACCTACGTTAACATCAAATGAATTTGTTGTTACATTTTGAATCTTTAACCAACGTCCACTTGGATAGTCAAATCCTGCACGGGGATAATTTTTGGAACTTACGTTACCATCAAGGTCACATGTCATTACCAGTGAACCATCAACTATCTGGATATAATCTCCACTAGTGAATCCATGATTGTTAACTGTAACTGAAAGAACACCTGTCTCAGGAATATAAGATGCACCAGCAGCACTGTGAAGTGTAGCACCTACCTCATTAATAGTGATAGATTTCTCACCTGCAAATGGATCAATACCTGGACGTGGGTAACTATGATTAGATGTGTTATTATCTTTAGAACATGTAAAGGTTAGTGAATTATCTTTAAGGATAATGTTTGCACCTTCACGAAGACCATGTTGACCAATGGTAAGGATCATCTCACCAGTGGTTGAGTTATAGTCAGCAGCACTAGGAGTCCATGTCTGGTTATCTCCAGCTCCACCAACATTAACTGTAATTGTATTTGCAGTTCTATCAATAATGTTCAATGATCTTGAAGAAGCCCAGTCACTACCAGTCTGACGTGTGATTGAATTAGCAACACCACTTACAAATGTATGTACATCTGTATTAGTAGAAGGTGTGCCAGCAAGACACTGGAACTCAAATGTATTTGATGATACGTTAGAAACTTTAATCCACTGACCACTTACAGGATCACTAGGACGTGGATATGATTTCTCTGCATTGCTACCTGTTGCTCCATTGAATCCACAACTGAATGTTAATGCACCATCATTCATCCTAATGAAGTCACCGTTCATCAATCCATGATCGGTTGTAGTTGTAACAGAAACAATACCTGTTGTAGGATTATATGTTGTACCAGTTGTAGGAGTAAGAGCTTTAGATGCTGGACGTGGATATATCTTATTGGATTGTTCACCATCCATCTGACACTTGAATGTCAATGAATTATCATCAATGGTAATACCATCACCAATTGCAAGAGAGTGAGCACCGATTGTTAGAGTAAGATCTCCACTAGCAGGATCATAATTTGCACCTGTTGGTGTGAACTTATTCTCTGTAATATCAGCAACAACAGCACCGTAGTCAGCAGATATAAATGTGTGAGTATAGTTACCACCACTGGTTACAGAGTCAGCAAGACCAGAAACAAATAGATGTTGTGTGGTGTCAGAAGACCTACCAACATCAAGTGTGATAGAATCAGCAGCAACAGCAGTAACATTTACAGGAGAATCATATGCCTTATCTCTCTTCTGAGTAACAGCACCAGCAACAGCAGATACAAATGTATGTGCAGTAGTGTTAGTAGATGGAGCAAAGTCTAATACTTGAATATCAAATGTGTCTGTAGTTACAGCAAGAACCTTAACCCACTTGTTACTGATAGGATCAGTAGTACGAGGATATGTGTGGTTAGTACCATTACTATCTTGAGCACATGTAAAGGTTAGAGAATTATCTGCTACCTTAACCCAGTCTCCTTGCTTAATACCATGACCACTATTCTCTAATGTAAGAATACCTGTTGTAGGATTGTAACTAGCATCAGATATATTATGTGAATCAATAGTTGTTCTTGGATATGCATGATTGGTAGCATTATTATCCTGAGCACATGTGAATGTGACAGCACCATCAGCAAGTTTAACAGAATCACCAACACTGATATTATGACTACCAATAATCAATGTCATCTGACCAGTTACAGGGTCAAATGATGCACCTGTTGGAGTATGAGTAACTAGAGGTGATGCACCAACCTGAATAACTAACTCATCACCAGAAACTGCCTGTGCTGTAGCCCCAGTAGTGAAGATGGGATCAGTTAAACGAGGATAAGTCTTAATCTCAGAAGTATCACCCATTGTGCAACGGAACTTCAATGAGTTCTGTGCTATAGTAATATTCTTACCATTAGGAATATTATGATTAGGAATGGTTAGGACTAAGTTACCAGTTGCAGGTTGATAATCAGCACCAGTTGGTGTATATGATTGTGATGCACCTGCCTGACCAACATTAACTTTAAATGAATCTGTGGTTGAACCATAGATTGATAACCACTTACCATTGATAGGATCCTTAAGTCTTGGATAAGCATGCTCAGTAGCATTGTTATCCATATCACATGTAAATGTGAGAGATCCATCAGCAATCTTAATTCTGTCACCATCACTAAATCCATGACTAGCAACTACCAATGATAGTTCACCTGTTGCTGGATTATAAGAAGCATCTGTTGAACTATGATGAGTAGAACCAACATCCTTAACTGGTAGAGATGTAGTTCCAGCAGGGTCAGTAGGTCTAGGATATGCGTGGTCTGTTGCGTTGTTATCCTTATTACATGAGAACTTGATAGAATTACCAATGATCTTAACGTCTTGACCAGGCTCTAGGTTATGTTGTCCAACTGTTAGAGTAAGATCTCCACTTGCAGGGTTATATGCTGCATCACTTACGTCAAGATTACCTTGAGTTGTCTTACCAATATTAACAGTTATCTGATTAGTAGATGCTGTTAAGACTGGTAGATCCTCTTGATATGCAGGGTCACTAATACGTGGATATGCATGAGAACTACCATGATTATCCATATCACAGGTAAATGTCAATGCACCATAATCAATCCTTACACGATCATTAGACTTCTTAATACCATTAGGATTAGCATCAATGAATGAGTGAGTATAGTTACCGCCAGTAGTAATTGCTTTAGGTATAGCACTTACAAATGTATGTGCAGTTGTATTAGAAGATGTACCAACATCTAAAGTTACTGTATCATTGTACCTTGTCAATCCATTGGCAACAGCACTAACAAATGTGTGTGCATAATTACCACCAGAAATTAGAGCACCACTAGTAGCAGATACAAATGTGTGTAGATAGTTACCACCAGTCTTAATAGCACCTGCATCAGCAGACTTGAATGTATGGACATATCCACCACCAGACTTAACAGCACCTGCTAGTGCAGATACGAAAGTATGTACGTCTGTAGTCTTGCTTGAAGGACCAACATTAACTGTGATAGTATCAGCAGTAACACCAGTAATTTCTATTGCCTGATCATATGATCTATCAACCTTAGAAGTAATACCGTTGGTGCTACCAGTTACGAACAAGTGAGCAGTGGTGTTAGTAGAAGGAATAACATCCAATACTTGTACTTCAAATGTAGTTGAAGTTACATTAGAAACCTTCAACCACTTACTACTTACTGGATCAGTTACACGAGGATATGTGTGCTGAGTAGCATTATTGTCCTCCATACATGTGAAGGTAAATGCACCAGTAGCAAACTGAACATAGTCACCGTCCTTGATGTTATGAGCAGCAGTTGTTACACTTAATATACCTGTAGCTGGATCATATGTTGTACCAGCAGCAGCTGTATGTGTTTCAGTAGCAGATCTAGGATAAGACTTAGCACTTTGACTACCAACAGAGAATCCAACGAATACTGTCATTGTTGTTGCAGTGACAGAATCTAGACCCAATGTTTCATTACGGAATGGGTCAGTAGCACGTGGATATGTGTGCTGTGTAGCATTGTTGTCAGCATCACAAGTAAATGTCAATGCATCCTGTGCAAATGTAATTGTACTATTTGCTTTCTTAAGACCACTAGCAGTAGCTGATACAAATGTGTGTGCATAGTTTCCACCAGATGTAACACAGTTAGCAGTTGCAGAAACAAATAGGTGTGCTGTAGTATTAGTAGATGGGATTGTACTCAATACCTGAACACTAATTGTTGTAGCAGTTACATCTGTAATAGCAAATGATTTATCAGAGAATGGATCAGTTGCACGTGGATAGGTATGAGTTGTTGCGTGATTATCTTCAGCACAAGTAAATGTTAGAGAGTTATCTGCAATCTTAACAGCAGTACCAACAGTCAAACTATGAGCACCAATGGTAAGTTCCATTATACCAGTGGTAGGATTATAATTTGCAGCTGTAGGTGTATGCTGTATTAATGGAGATGAACCAACATCAACTGAGAATGAATCTTGAGTTACATTAGAGATTTGTAACCACTTACCGAATGTAGGATCAGATCTGCGTGGGTATGTCTTAGTAGAAACATTACCATCCATAGCACAGTTAAGTGATATGGAACCTTCAGCAAATTTAACTCTATCGCCATTACTAAATCCATGATTAGCAACAGTAACAACCATAGCACCAGTTGCAGCATTATATACTGCGTCTGTTACTGTATGTGTGGAAGCAGCATTTAAAGCATGTGCTCCGACTTCAAGAACCAGTTCACCTGTTATAGGATCGTAAGTTGTACCAGACGCTGCTGTCCAATTATTACTACCATCATCA
>CEOQ01285173.1_pt1 | contig 19363 bp, 28 predicted proteins | sample 361351 | NCBI WGS metagenome assembly CEOQ01 (sample SAMEA2619907, study PRJEB7988) | marine metagenome | biome: marine biome (ENVO:00000447); feature: deep chlorophyll maximum layer (ENVO:xxxxxxxx); material: "saline water (ENVO:00002010), including plankton (ENVO:xxxxxxxx)" | depth 60 m | reverse complement strand
CCACAAATTAAGTGAATCTTGTATTCTTTGATTTGCTTCACCATGTTGTAACTCAAAGAATTCCATCTCACCTATTCCTTCAGTATGACAAGCGTGATAATGACCATGATTACTCATCTCTACCCAATCGTATTGTTTCCAAAAATCTATGAAATCTTTACTGATAGGGAAATGTCCATGATAATTACTTGGAATAAATAAATTAAATTTACACCCAAATTTTTCATTAAGTGATTTAAGATATTCTATTTGAACATCTCCTTCAACTCCCCAATCCTTTTCTGGATGAACATCATCTATTGCTATTACTACATTAGTATTTTCCATCATTTATCCTATTCCAAATCCTTTCGTGGAAATAAAAAAATATCATTCCTGTTACATTCATAATCACTGCGTTCCAAAATGGTAATTCAGTCAATCCTAATGTCAATATCATCCATGAATTACTGAAGGCGATTAATCTCCAACTTATAGATTTCTTTGTTGAACGACCTCTTGTTTCTTTAAACATTTACCATCCTTCTTCAAATGGATATTTTTCTGAATTCGGTTTACTATCTTTACTATTAACATAAACCCATTTTACATCAGGTAATATCTCGTTTCTTATTTGTATTCTTTGGTCGGCGTATGGACAGATTGATGCAATAACTACATTCTTACCTTGTATCCACAATAACCTTGCTATTTTAGCCAACCTATCATTTTGTGTTCTTCTATCCTCTTCTGTAAATCCTAACTCTGGCCATATTTCTCTTAAATCATCCGCATCCAATATTACTTTATTTGGAACATCAAACTTTAATGCAATATTTGTTTTTCCACTACCACTATTGCCATGAAACCACCATACTTGACCTGGTCTATCATCAGGAATTACTCTATGAATCGCTCCCATTTTTATACTCCTTAAATACATCATCCCAAGAATATGTATATCCTTGTTCTGTTAAATTAAATGCGTTCATTTGGGACATCTTATCAGCATTTCTAAACCAATATTGTTTCTTTCTCATCTCTGTCATATCACCATCTTGTATATCTTGCCCCTCGATATACATTCTTTTATTAGGTAGTTTCCTATTATGAACCAATAAAATATTCTTTATAATATATTGTGGTAATTGATTTCTAAAGTGTATCAAACAATTATTCATAAATGCAGTATCTTCGTGAACAAAAAATACACTCTTTGGTATATTACAACCACTCTTAACTACATCCGATGAAATCACTAAACCACAACCATTAAATTTTAATTGTGTTGTTTGTTGTATATCTAAATCTTCTACCTTATCATTTATCTTATCCATTTCTTCTTGATTCATATTATATCGTAAACTCCACCAATTCTCTGTATCCATTTCGATAAATGGTTTATCTGTAAAATCAGGATGTTCTAATATCTTCCAAGTCTCATCCCACATTTTACAAGTGCTGAAGAATCCAACATATTTCATAACATTATTATTTATAGAAGCACTATGTAGATTATCTATTATTTGAAATGTTTGTCTTGGTATCAATGAATCACTTTCACCCCACATTAAAATATCAACCTTATCACAATACTTTTCATTGAACTCTCTACGATAATCTGCAATTGTAAATAACCTATCTTTATTAATCCAATAATTAATATTTAAATATCCTAAGTTATCGTAAACTATCGATTGCATCTTTGTCTCTATTTCTTCTGGAAGTATCTTACTTCTATCTAACTTCTCTAACTCTTCATTCATATTCAAACAGATATCAATTTGAAGATAGTTGTTAGTGTTATCTATATTTTCTTTAGCATACTTAACACTCTTGATATAATCTTCTACTATATCAAGTTCATAAAATTGAACTAAACAACCTATTGCTATTTTATTCTTTAATGTTACCATGTAAAAACTCCATATATTTCTCCATTGCATCAGAAACAAAACCCATTTCTTTTCCATCCAACCCATTAAAATGATATACAAATCCTAATTGTGTAGCCAGAAACCCATCTAAACATTCTTTCTGTTTCATATTAGTCATATTCCATTGGTATGGTAATATATTATAATCAATGTTGTGTTTTCTTATCATCAAATTCCATAAGGCCTGTTCTTTACCTAAACCATATCTCTCACTCATCTGTATTATAACTTCTTTATTTTCTGTAAACAACTTTAACATTTCATCGTAAAATGGTTTATGTTTTTTATTTAATATTTGAAACCCACTATTACCATATTCATAAAAAGGAAATGTTAATCCATCAAATAATTCATTTCCATACCACTCCATTCCCCTTATTATCCAATCATAACTACCATTATCATGAACAAAGTGTAATCTATCATCGACATGTTCAAATATATTTGGTGCATTTGGATGAACAAGTGTATCAGCATCTACTGTCAATACTTTATCATATTCTATTCCACTATTTTCAAGTAAATGAAACAGATAATATCTCTGATAGTTATAAAACATTTCGGACTTCGGAACGATAGGTTCATCTAAAAACATTAACTTAACATTGTGTTTATCACACCAATATTGCCAAGATTTGGCACAAGTTTTATATTCTCTTCTATTACCTATTGCAACTATAAAAACTACATTACTCATAAAACCCCCAAGCCCATTCCATTATTCTTTCTCTATGTTCTATTGGAAAACCTGTAAAATGTGTTATATTACCATATTTAACAAAGTGTGGTGTATTGTCATGATTACTATTACATTCCAAAGGATTATTTGGATTACAATTAGTCCAATCATTCTTTGGTTCATCTACTTGCCAATTGTGTTGTATCATTTCTGTTTTAACAGGATTAATTATATTCCAAACAAGTGGGATTAAATTTAATTTATATTTATTAGTTTGTAATATAAAATTAAATAAAGTTTGTTCTTTACCACCACCTTTATTCCAATTATCAAGTTTATCTTGATTCTCTAAATAAAACTCTCGTAACTTATCATACACCGATAAAGATTTATTATCTAAAAAAACTACACCAGCATTAACATATGTTGCCAAATCCATACTAACATCTCTAAAGAACTCCATTCCATAGTTTCCTATACTTTCATAAATCCACCTAAGATTACTATCATCATGAACTGCACTAATTCCATCTTCAAGTGTTTCAAATATGTTTGGTGCATTTGGATTAATTATAGTATCACAATCTACTATTCCTATTTTATCATAATCCTTTCCAACTTCTGTAACATCTAACTTATTCCATATTGGAAATCCATACTTTTCATTATGTTCTGTAACTATATGTAAATCTACATTATTTTTCTTACACCATTTTTCCCAAGATAACTGAGAGTATTTTACAAACTTAGAGTGTTTATAATTTGATTTACCATGGTCAATTGCTACCATATAAATTAAATTCTTATTCATATGAATAACTCCTCTTATTTGATGTTAATCCACCTTTATCTTGATAACCCCAATTCTTATTGAGTTTACCAGAACTCCAATTTCTACCAATATCCTTAACTACATCGGATTGAAGAACTTTATTATTTATAAAACAAATTCCTCGTTTATTAGCTCTTATTAATTTACGATGAAAATTATCATTTGAATCAGGTTCTGGGTCTATCCAAATGTGTTCCTTAAATATTTCAATCTTTCTAATTTCTTCAGGGTCTCTCTTATTATCTCTATCCCAATTACAATTATCAAACTTTTCAAATACATCACCCTTAATTATATCAGGATTACCACCCATATTAACTTTATCTTGATGTAATGTTAATACCTTTAATTCATCATCACCCTCAAACTTTTCTATTAATAACTTAAATTTAGTTTCGTCAGTTAAAATCCAGTCATCCTCTAACCACATTACACTATAATTATCTGAACTAACTTGTTGTGTTATAACATCCTCTTTAACAAAATGAAATAGATTATTAAATGCCTGATAAAAACATGCCTTACCCAACCCTAAAAAGGCATCTGTATTTTTCAGTTCCTTTTTCTTAAACTTCATCACCTCATCAATAGTTTTATTATAATCTTCAAACTCGTGAGTTTTACTCTTTGGATTATCTAAATTTATAAACCACCTTACTTGTTTATATTGTGGTAAACTATCTAACACTTTCATAAATTTAAATAAACCCTTTTTATGTAAATCACTTCGGGGTATAGATGCAGTTTGAACATATAGTACAGCTTTCATGATTCTCCTCGTGTCTCTTCTTTTAAAATTTTCTTATAGTAATATTCCTCAGCATCTTTAACCAAAATATCAAACTCATCACCAGTAAGTATCAGCGGTTTCCCTTGAAGTGATTGTATATTATAGTGTGTTAGTATAAAATCTATTATTGTTGAATCTATGGGCGATGTTTTCATCCTAATACCTCATCAAGAACTGGTTTCAATCTATCAATATCCAATTGAGCTATATTACTTTGTATTGTAGTGAAATAATAATCTGTATGACCGTTGTATGTACTTGTTCCCCATTTATCACTACACCATTCTCCAATTTCTTGTTTAAATACTTTATCAAAATCTCTATAATATATCTCTAACATTTCATTCATATAATCATTTGTTGACCTACGAAATAATTCATTTCCACATAATCCCTTATCACCCCAAGTATAAAGTTCATCTCTACCATTCTTAGTTAACCAAGTCCAATATAAAGCATATTCTGACCATGAATGGTTCACATCAGTAGTATATTTTAACAATACTTCTTTCCAAGTTTTGTTATAGGATGATTCAATATAACTTAACATATTATTCATTTCAGATTTTAAAAGTATTTGTGGTGTAACACCCATTATACTCCTGAATCTCATTTCATCTCTCTTATCATCTGGTGTATCTAAAATGGCCGTAGCATATTGAAAGAACTCTGGTTTCTGTGGTCGTGTGAAATCTAATACTTTAGCTAATAATAATTTACCATCATGAAACATCTCATTATAACCAAACTCTTTTGTTAGGATAACATCAGCATCAAGTGTTATATTATGTTCTGTAGTTGAATGTGATGTAAGTGCTAATTTAATAAACTCTTGTTTAATATGTGTTCTCCAAGATGGAACTATATGTTCCCATAAATCTGGATTACTTACATCTTCAACAAGGTCATCTTCATTTATAAATACAAATGGAAAATCATAAGATTTTAATTTCTCTTTAATCAATTCCAATTCATTAGGAACACACACTATATAAAAATTATCTAAATCTTCTTTAACTAAAAACTTTTCAAATGTTCTGAGTTGTATATCAATAACTCTTTCTAAATTACTTTTAGTGTTAAGAACTTTATCAGCATGACCTATAAAATTATAACTTGTATCCAATTTAATTGGTAATATAAAACTAAACTTATTGTCCATCTAAATATTCCTTATATAACTTTACACCCTCTTCAATTTTCTTTGGATTCCAATCTGGTAAAAATTTCTTAGGATTTGCACAAGTATAATCTTGATATCCTATTGGTTTTTGGTCAACCGAACCATATTCATATTTTCTACCGAACAATTTACATATAATATCATATGGTATAGCCTCACCAGTACCAACATCATAAACACCACTTATATCATTTTCCATAGAGTAAATACAAGCATCAACCACATCTTCAACATAAACAAAATCTCTTTGTGGACTTAAATTATTATAATCATTAGGAAATATACTAAAAGTTTCTGAATGGTAAATATGATATGGTATAGAACTCATTAACTCTTTATGTTCTTCACCTGGACCATATACATTAAAGAATCTTAAACCTACAAAATCATGTAACATTTCTTTACCGATAGCTTCGGCACAATACTTTGACCAAGAATAATAATTTGTAGGATATTGTTCATTACCATATATAGCTGAACTTGATGCAAACACAACTTTTTTATTATGTTTCTTAGCCAACTCAAATAATTCAACACTTCTCATTACATTGTTACCAAACACAACATTTACATCATCCTCTCTTGTATCTGCACAAGCACCAATATGAAATATACCAGCAATTTTTGGTATTAATGCACTTATAGTATCTTCACTATATGAATCAAATCTTTCCCAACCAATAATATTTTCTTTACCTAATCTTCTAACTAAACGATTTCCTATAAAGCCTTCATGGCCTGTGATTATATATTTCTCAGGTTGTTGGTTCATACTTATGTCCTTCTAATTTAAAATTAATAAATGGATTTAATGAATGTATGTTACACCCATAAACTTCTTTAACTCTATCCCTAACCATCTTAGTGTTCTTTGATGTAAGAAATAACCAATGTTCTATCCCATCCCAATTCTCACTATCTGGCCATTGTGGTTGAACATATCCTTTATGATATAAATTACCATCAATCTTACCTTCATCCTTACCACATATCATTATGTTTTTTGCTCCCATATAAGCTGCAATTTGAATACAAGTATTTAATGTAGTTCTAATACAAACCATTTTATCTGTTCCAATACATTCAATTTTTATATTATCATCATCATGATGACTTCCACTCTCAAACACATAAAAATTATCAGCATCATCAACTACATTTGGAACACCATGACCTTGATGTAAACTACTATATAAAAATTTTATTGTTGGATGATTCTTTAAATCTACTAAAGTTTCATCCCATCTTTCTTTAACTTGTAAATCCCTACCAACTACATACTGACAAGGAAAATGTTCATACATTTGATTCACACTTATACAAATCTTATTTTCAAAAAATGATGGGTCTACATAATCCATAGAAGAACCAGCACCAATAACCCAAATATCCTCACCTTTATGAATATTTTTTAATTCATTTATCTTTTTGTTCATCCCAATAATCAATCCAAGATTTGAATTGAACTCCTTTATCATCTATATACTTAACTGCTCTTGGTTTCTCGGCAGTAACTTTAGTTACAAATTGTGCCATATCATGTTCCTCTAACCATTCCCAAACTAATTGTGTTCCTGTTTTACCATTAACTAATCCTCTATCTGGTTTAGATTTACAAGTGAATATAACAACATCATATTTCTCTGATAATCTTTTTAATGATGTTCTGGCACCATCTACTGGTTCATCATATATAGTTCCATCATAATAACCCTTAGAACTCTTATGTATAACACCATCAAAATCTACAGCAATATTTCGAGTTTCATCTTTAAAACTATGTTTTCTAATTTCTCTCGGACTATTATAATGAGCTATATCTTCTGGTCTATTACCACCAATTGGCGGGCAAACCTTTCCACTACCATGTGTTAACTCATATTGTAATAATAATGATAATACTTCAATCGTATGATAATACTCACAATCAGCTACAACCTCTGTTAAATTTGGTATTTTATCTACAAGTGGTTTGGCAGTAACACAAGCCATTGGTAAATCATTTGAATAACTCCATTGAAATGCTTTAATTAAATCTCTTGATGTTCCTGAAGATGAAAACCCTAACACTAAACTTCTCTTAATTTGTTCTGGTGTTTTAGTAGAAGTTACCATCTTTAACCATTGATGCATCCAATGGTCAAAATCAGTATCGTTGATTAGTGATGTTACGACTGTAGCACTATCTGGACACATAGCATTTTTAGTCCCATTACTCAATCTTGTTATATCAATAGCGGCATGTGATGCAACTGCTAAGTTCCCACCATGTCCTAAAACATATATGTCATCTGCGTTATTAAACTTTTCTTGTAGTTCTTTCCACTCATCTGAACTAACTACTTTATGGAACAATTGTTCTATATTTTCTATGTTTAACATTCTTTCTCCCTAAATATAATATTTGTCGTAAATAGCTTCAGCAACTGTCCAATCAAATTCAGTATCTATATCTACCGATTGAATTTCATCCAACTCAATAAAACCTGGATGTTCACCTACAACTCTTTTCTTATTTTTCATTATCTCTCTATCAACTATTGTAATACCATAAGTTAATTTAAATATATCTGGTAAATCTTGTGAATTAGGAACTTTATCTAAATCATAATTCAATGGTTGTGTATCTCTCCACAAATGATTCTTAACAGATTGTATTGAAGTAACACTATCAAACCCACCACAATAATAATCTATTGCATCTTGATGTGAATCTACTGAAACAAATGGTGAACAAACTGGAGCTAAAAATATTACATCACTTTTAGTTACCTCTCCAATGTGTCCATGAAATTCAGTATTAGTTGCTTTAGAACTCGCAAAATACTCATCTCTCTTGTGTGTTTTAACATCATGTATTCTACCTATTTCTAACATCTCATCACAATCTGAATTAACAACTATTTCATCTATACCATCAACTTGTTTTAATATATCTAATTTCATTTCAAGTAAATTAGATTTACCAAATGGTTTAATGTTTTTATTTGGAACTCGTTGTGAACCCTTTCTTACTGCAACAACTGCTGTTATCATATCTGACCGCCATTTATATCAAGTGTTGTTCCTGTTATATATGATGATTCGTCTGAACATAAAAATAGTATTCCATTTACTACTTCTTGTACTTCTGCAATTCTACCCAATGGAATAGATTTACCTAATTCTTTTATTTCTTCTTCTGTCATTGATTGTTGTAACATATCAGTTTTTGTTTGACTTGGACAAACAGCATTCACACAAATATCTCTACTACCAACTTCATGAGCAATCTGTTTTGTTAATCCTATTATTCCAGCTTTACTTGCAGTATAGTGAACACCACTAACTACACTTTTATTTCTACCAGCAATTGAAGATACATTTACTATCTTACCACCATTATCCATTTTGTATAAAACTTGTTGTGTTATATAGAAAAAACTTCTTAGGTTTGTATCCAACACCTCATCCCATTCTTTTGAAGAAACATATTCTATTTTATTTGTATAATTGATACCAGCAACATTTACTAAAATATCTAACTCATCTGGATTAAATCTATGTGTGAAGAATGAATCTATATCATCTATACTTGAAATATCACAATTACTACTATTAATACCATAAACTTCAGCACCAGCCTTTACGAAGTTTGCACGAAGACATGAACCTATTCCTCTTGAGTCCCCAACTATAAGAACTTTTCTATTACTGAAATCCCAATTAATATTACTCATAGATATGTTCCACATCTGGTTTAGTTATTGCATATCTAACACCAACTTTATCCCCAACACAAGTTATTTGATGTTTTGTTTTTGCAGGAACTACTATTATATCATTTTCTTTCACTCGTTGTGTTCCTTTTCCATCTATCCACCATTCCCATTCACCTTCCATTACAACCCAATTCTCATCGGCATCAGGATGATAGTGTTTTCTATTTCCTTCACCTGGTTGTTGTTGAATTATAACTCCACCGAATCTTTTATTGAATGCTATTCTCACTGCCCAAGAACCCATTCCTAATTTTTCTCGTAGTTCTTCAAGATTTATTGATGTTGTGTTTTCAAACTCTCTTAATTGTTCCCAACTAACATTTTCAACACCATCATCTTTTAATACTCTAACTACATCTGAATCTTTACTAATCACATTAACTCCGAATATAATTTATTTTGTTCTTCTTGTTTCTCTATTGTTTTATGATGATACAAACTCAACTCTTCGTGTGGTGGCAAATGTGAATAAGTCTCACACCCTTGTATCATCTCATGAACTGCTCTTTCCCATTTAATAGTTTCTTTATTTCTAAAAACTCTTGATTGATAATCAGGATAATTTATCCAACCTCTATCATTAACATTCCATCTCCAATATTTAATATGTTCTTCCGTAAGACCATCGACTGTATTTACTCTTGGTATCCAAATTAAATCAGTTTCATTTATTTCTAATATTGTTGGTAATTGATGTATTAATATTTCATTTGGTATTTCATCTGCATCTAAATGAAATATATAATCTCCACTACACATTTTTTTAGTATAGTTTTTTAAATCTGAAAAGTTACCATCAAATTCGTATGGATGCCAACTAAACTCACCATTTACTGAATGTGTTCTTAGATAATCTTCAACACCTTTAGAACCATTTTTAGAATCAAATGTTATAACAATATCATCTTCATTTCTTTTATGTTTTAATAAAAATGTAACTAATTTTTGAATTTCAACAAACTCTTTACAGACTGTGATGGCATAACTAATTGTCAAAACTCTGTTTCCTCATACTCATAATCAAAACCACCATCACCAAATCTATCTACCATTTCTTGTGTAAATTTATCCAATGTATCTTGTGGTATTAAATCTGATTCTGATTCAAGATATACTCTTCGTTTCATACATTCTCTTCTATCGTATGTTCTCCAATTTTTATATTTCTTTACTAAATCTTTTAATTTATTATATAACACTTTTGTTTGTGCAGGCGACATTGAATCTGGTAATTTAGCTGCTAATGCTCCCTCTTCTATTTCCAGTCCACCCATTTTACCAAATAAACCTTCAAGTTTAGTTTGTGTGATTGGTGTTGAAATTGCTGTATCTAATTGTAAACCAACTACATATCTTTTAGTTCGATTGGTTGATTTCTTTTTATATTTTAAATCTGGATTTAGGATTAAGACAGTTCTCTTATATCCTCTTTTATCGTGTTTACTCTTATAAGTAAATGTTACTATTTGTCCTGGTTCAACTTTATGCCAAGCCGTATTTCTTAACATTAATCTATTTCCTTAATTATACCCATCTCTTTACAAGCATCTATGAATTCATATTGACCATATTGTTTAGCATTATCTACATCTAAAGCTCTTGTATGTCCACCATACTTTTCATCTAATAATTCCGTTGGTGATAACTTACGAACTTGTGCAAATTTCCAATTCCAATTATCTTTTGTTCCCTCTGGATAAATAACACCCAACTCTCCCATATTAACAACTGATGGAAACCACATTACACCTCGTTCTTCATCAAGTAAAGAAACATCATTCATTAATTGTGTTGAACCAAGCTGTGCTTTCTTTAACTCTTGTGAATCAAGTGTATATGCTGAATTACTTGTAAACCCACATCTGAAACACATATAAGAACTAAATGATTTACCATCTTGTTCTTGAACATCTTCAAAACATTGTTTTTCATCAAAACAATTGGGACACATTATTTTTTTCTCTGCCATTTTACACCTTCTTTAATTTTGGTAATTTCAATTCTACTTGTTTTGGTAAACTCTCCAAATGATTTGAAATTATTATATCAAGTTCTTCTTTCATTTTATCATAAGAAAACTTCTGTTTAGTATAAGCCTGTAATTGTTTTCCCTTAATTAAATATTTAGGATAATTTTTTACAACATCTTTCATCACTTGTTGGGCATGATTATAATTGACAGTAAACCATTTATTTTCTGTATTTTTATAAAAAACCTCTTTTGGAAAAGCTCCTTCAGGAACACTTGTTAAACTACCTTGTAATAAAACAGCATAATTTTCATTTAAAAAATCTACTTGTCCACTCCAATTTGGAGCGATAACTGGTTTACCACTTTGAGCTGCCTCTAATAATGGTCTACCAAATCCCTCACCATGTGTGAATGAAATATGAGCTTTTACCTTTGGATGATTATACATCTCATTCATTTCAGAATCTTCTAAATCACCATGTATAAAATATATGTTAGGTATTTTACCATTTACTGATTTCTTTATATGGTTAATTTTACTTACAATATCTTCTCTATCAATAATTGAGAAATCTGGACCACTTGTTTTTAAAATTAAACCTGGTTGTTTTTTCTGACCTTTAAAAGTTTCACAAAAAACCTTAATTAACATTCCTAAATCTTTTCTATCTTCACCTAACTGACCTTGTAACCAATGGCCTGTAAATAAGAAATTAAAATCCTCTTCTACATCTTCAAATAAACTATTAACACCATCACCAATTTTCTGTATAGGTTTATAAACATTGGTATCAACTCCTTCAAATAAAACACTTGAAGGTTTCTCTAACTTAACTACATTCTTTTTATCTTTTTCTTCAAATTCGGAATTTTTGAAAACTTGTTTTGCAAATTCAGAAACAAATACTACTTCATCCATTTTATTACATCCAGCAACCCAAGCTGGTTGTGGTATTGTTGTTTCAATACCAGCTGTCATACCAATATTCCTTTTACCTACATTTGCAAATTCATTTGGAATTACAATATGTAAGTGTAAATCTGGTTGTCTTTCCGTTTTTGGTTCTGATAACATATGTTTAACAATCTTTTCATGTTGTGAATTTCCCTTTTCTAATGCATTCAATGGTGTATTTCCCCACCTACATGGATTAATTCTCACATCATATTTATCTAAATCTACTAAAGCTGAACAAATATCTCGTGAATGATTTCCATATCCACTTCTCGTCTGTACTGGTGCCGTTACTAATATTAATGGTTTCATATCTTATACCTTATAAATGTTAAATCGTTTTCTTGGTTCAAATTTTTCAAATGCTGTATCCATATGGTCTTCAAAGTTCTTACACATCCATCGAGCACTCATCATAGATTCATCACTTGTTACCCACTCGTGTCCTTTGAATCCACATTCATCTCTTGCTTCTTTACCCATCTCATACCATTCTTTAATGGCTCTACCAGCATCTTCCCAATCACATCTATCATCCATAATATATGGTGTTGGAACTGAACCCATAAGTGAACGAGTTCTTGGCCATACTGGTTTACACCACTCACCCCAAGTTAATTCTTCGTTATGTTCCCACTCTTTCCAATTATGAAATGATTTTATTTCTTTGTAATCTTCAGCAGTTACGAACTTATCTTTAATTCTAAATCCACATTGGTCTTGTAAACCACCTGTAACATTTACAATGATTGGTGTTCCAGCCATCAATGATTCACAAGTTCCTAATCCAAATCCCTCATTGGATGCAATGTTCATTGTTACATCAGCGATATTATATAAGAAATTCATTTGTTTGTTATCAAGTTTTGATGTTGAAAATACAACTTGTAGGTCTGGATATAAATGTTCTATTAATCGTGGAATATCTGTTCCATGTTCATCTACTGGTTGAGTATGCATTATATAAACAACTTTATCTCTTTTTTCTTCTGGTATCGATTCAACAAATTCTTTAAATGCAAGAACACAATCACCAACCATCTTTCTACGAATATTTCTATTCACATATAACAATGAAAATTCATATGGTCTATTCTGAAAAAGTTGTTGTTTAAATTTATTCAACTCTAATAATTCTCTTTTATCTTTAATTGGATAATATTGTGTTTCATTAATTCCATGTGGTGAATAAGTTGAATCCCAATCTGTTCTTGGTTTATTTTTACAAACTTCATCTACTATAGCAAAAGTTTGTTTTGAAATATTCATAATCAAATCACAACTCTCATAAAAATTTTCATTGTATTTTGGAGCTGGCCAATCATCCCAAATATTATAATAGAAAATAGGTGTATGTTGTCTTATCTCATGTTCCATTCTATATAACCACTGCCAAAATCTTGGGTCTGTATAGTGTAGAATTGCATCAGGTTTTTCAACTTCCATTACTTGTTTTAATATATCTGGATTACCATAACCACTAACTGGATATACTTTTAAATAACCATCGGTAATTCCCATTTCTTGTTCAAGAGCATCTCTCATATCTATAATCTTTCCTTCATCAGGATGTTTTATAGCTCCACCTATCTGAACCCAATCATATTTATGTGCCGTTCCCATAACGAATTCTCTCGACATTGTTCCAACACCACTTGACATTCTTAAATCATCTGATAATAGTAATATCTTTTTCTTCTTCTTTAAATTAACATTATCAATAGATTTAAGTTTTGGTAACTTTATTTCTGACATCTATAACCTTTTCCGTTTTAATTAAAATTTACTTCCACTCTCGTGCAAATTATTGTGTTCAAGGATTTTCTTTCGAACCTCTTCATCATAAACAAATAAATCAAGAGTTCTATTTACAAGTTTTTGTAAAGAAAACTCATTATCTATCGTTTTATTTTTAAATTTATTATACAACTCTGTAATCACTTTTACAGAAGTTAATTTTATTTCATTCATTCTATTTACCTCTATTCATATATACATATATATAATAAATATATAATACTATGAAATTATAACATATTTTTTACTTATTTTTTCTGCGGATTGTAAAGCAGATAATGTTCCACTTGTAACCTCTCCGTTTGTGCAAAATGCAACTACTTTATCACTATATTCCACTAAATCCTTATTTCTTCTGTGATAATTACCAACACTATATGGTTTACCATATTTAAATGCTTCTAATACACAATGGATATTATGTGGGTCATGGTATGGTGGAAACTCACTATAGTTTATATCAAATTCTAATGAAAATTGTTTTGCATATTTATCAGCCCCATCTTTTGCACCACCACTTACTATTTCTAAATCTTCACCAAACTTTTCTGTTAAACCATAGATAAATTCTTTTATCTTTCTTTTATTAGTATAACTTCTACTTCCTATTATTGCTATCTTCTCCATCATTCCTCTTTTGTTTTCTAATAGGTTTACTTTTATCGGTTGTAACAAAATCATAGGTTTCTTGAAACTTCTCTAAACCTGTTATAATTGAACTTGGTTCATGATACCTATACTCAAATCTGGTATAATAATTTCTCATTCCTGTATTACCTATTGGTAAATCTTCAAGAACTTTTTTTGGAATAATATCCCACCAAATAAAATCATTTTGATTATCAAAATAATGTGGTCTAATTATTGTTTTAAAATTATTATGTTCAGTACTATCCCACTTTAATAAAAACTCTTTTATTTCATGTTGAGTTAAATCATCTTCATTATACCATAGATATAATTTAGCCGCATTAATCTTAGGCGATACTGAATTTAAAACAGGTATTAACTCATCAGTCATATCTGATTTTAATACATCAGTTAAATATATTCTAATACTTACACTAAGATTTATCATAATTTATAAGTCCTTACACAATCTACATTTTTTGAACGATTCACATTTTTCATAATCATGAGAAATTATATTTCCACTTTCATCGTAACACTCATCCATAAACTCTTGTAACCTTGCCATAACCTTATTAATACTTGGTTTACCATTAGCTGGCGAAAACACTTGTATCCTTTTTTGTGGATAAGCTATATTTTCATATAATTTTCTCTTCAATATTAAATATTCAACTTCTATTTTATCCATCGGAATATCTCGTTCTTTTGAAAAAAATTGTTTATATAATAATAACTGATTAGTTTTATTCTTATCCATTTTTTGATATTTATTCCAACCAAATGTGGCTGTTTTAATATCAATAATTTTTACACGACCTGTAACTTTATTATGAATAACCACATCCATATAACCCTTAAATGTCATATTGTTTGGTAACTTATCATAATTAAGTGCAATCTCTATACCAACTAACTCTGTATTCTTTTTTGGAAAATAACCTGATTTTCTTTTCTTAAACTCTTCTATAATATTTATACCATCTTGAAAGAACTCATTCATTTCTTTCTGTGATACTTCAAAATCATCGCCGTGTTGAGCTTTATTTATCTTGAAATTTTCTTCTAATCTATATTTTAGAATATCAACTAATGGTAGAGCATCAGCTTCTTTGATTGTTCTTTCGTAATAACATACAAGATATGCTTGAATAGTTTCATGAACCGCCGTTCCAAACAAGGTATAAATATTACCTTTAAATGTAACTGCTTTATCTACATAGTTAAGTTTCCAAGTGTAAGGACACTTATCCCATTGAGAGAATTGACTGTAACTTATTTTCCCCATTTACCTCTACCAACTATAGTTGCCATAATACCATAATTACTAACATCAAGATATGCATCTTCCATTGGTTCACCCTCAACTGCATTTTCTCTACCACTCATCAACAATGTTTTTAATCTTTGTAATTTATCATTCATCCTAAACCACAAACCTGTAAGTGATAACTTAACCTCATCTTCTGTTTGTAATTGTGTTCCAACTGAAATATTACCTGGACCATAATCATGTTGTTTGTGTAAGAACAATTTATATTGTTCTGCCTGAATTCTTTTGAATTCTGTAGTCATCTCTGGCCATTCCTTTTCCATCTGTTCTACAACATCGTATTCATGTGTAGTGGATGTAGGATTATCTTTGATAACCTTTACCATATTTTTCTCCATTTTAATTTGTTTAAATATACAAAAGAAATACTATATAAGTCAAGTCTTTTTTAAACAATTTCATCTATAAGACCATATTCTAAACATTGTTTAGCATTTAAATAGGTATCGTTTCTTTGAGTAGTTTCCCAAAACTTTGCATCTTTTTTAGTAACATCACCCATTATTTTATTTATTTCTTTTTGTAATTCTTTTAAATGGTCAACACCTTTCATAACATCAGAAGTTTTACCTGCTTCAAATGCTGAACCCTCGTGAACCATAACCGTCGCATGTTTTGTCATTGTTCTCTTACCAGTTCCACATGCTAATAATACTGATGCGGCACTCATACAAGTTCCAACACAATGTGTATTTATTTTTTCATCTAATCCTTGAATATAATCCACTAATCCTAACATCGCATATACATCACCACCATAAGAAGCAATATTCAATGTTATATCTTGACCTGGATTTACTCTTCGTAGATAATCAACTTTTACTATTGTTGAATATAATGAATCAATATCAAATTCATAATTCATATAAGTGCAATTCCATGTAGAATTAACACCCCATTCCATTTCTGACATAGAGAATTGTTCAAATTGTTTGTATGGTTTTTGCTTTAAAGTTGCAGATGCCATAGTCGGTTTGTTTTGCATACTCATTATTTACTCCTTTATATAAATTACATCAACCCAATCAGTTCTGCCATTCATTGGATTTTTACTAATGTGGTTAATATCAAATAATTTGAAACCTTGTGGTAACAAATATTTTTCTAATTCTAAAAAACTATGTTGGTGTTCATATAAATCATAAAAATTTAATTCTGCTAAAACGATTTTGATATTACTCAAAAAACTTCCAGCCCCTTTTAAGATTTTAGATTCCCATCCTTGTGTATCTAATTTTAAAATATCTATTTCATCTATATTAAATTCTTTAACATATTCTTCAAGTGTAATTACATTTACAAGTTGAATTTGATTTATACCATCAATAAACTCTCCATCTTCCATATCAACAAGTTCTGGTTTATTTATCGCAACACTATCTTTACTCTTAACATTTAATCTATCAAATCCGCCTAACATAGGTTGAACTTTATGTGAATAAAAATCTTGAGCATCTTTAGTTATATCCCCTAAAGCAAACTCATTATAACGAACATTTTTGAATTGATTATTAGGCTCGTGAACCATTTCATTAAAAAGTTTTGGTTGTGGTTCAAAACAATGAACTTCACAATTAGGCCACCACTTTTTAAATTGAAGAAGAGATTGACCTGTAGCTGCTCCAACATCAAATATTATTGGATTATTAGGTCGAATTAAACTCTTTAAAACCTTTTCTCTATCAAAGTTTTTAACATAATCTTCTGTTCTCTTTTGATTACTTTTATAACTTACTTTGTCCATATTTTTTTTAATTGTTTATCATCTACACCATATTTCATTATGATTGATGTAACTTGTTCTTTTGTTAATATATTTAAATGTTCCTCAACTTCTCTTGAACCACATTCAAAATAATCTACTAAATGTTCCATAGCCCATTTCTCAACTTTTGATTTCTTCTTTGATTTAACATACCGAAGAAATGTTCTACCTCTTGGTATTATGTCGATATAAAACTGATAAAGATTCTTTGGTTGTATTTCCCAATACTTCTGTATCTCATTTACAACTTGTATCCACTCTTCTTTCATAGATAGAAATCTATGCACCATATAATTACTCCAAGATTTTTTATCACCATCGGATAATGAATCCCAATATAATGTATTTTGAACATTTGTAATTTGTTTTATATGGTCGAATAACGATTTTGTTTTCATAATAACCTTTTGATGTATATAAATAGTTTACTACAAACCAAAAACAACATTTTTTTTAAACAAAAGTATTTCCCTCGATAACAAATACTATTGTGTATCTATCTGCCCCACTAAATTTTAAAACACGATGTGAAGCAAAAGATGGAAACATAAGTAGTCTTCCAGTTTTTGGTTTAACTTTTCCTTGTATAATTTCAAGTTCCCCACCATCGAAGTCATCATTTAAAAATAATAATCCTGTCAACTTAAATGTTGTATCCATATTTCCATCAACACCATTTGCAAAATCTGAATGATGTCCCCCATCTGGATGTTCTCCTTCATTATAATACAATCCTATTGCACTTCTAAGTCCATCTATATCATACTTCCAATAAACTTGATTGGCTACTTTCATAGTAGTCCACACTTTATCGACTAACCATTGAAACTCTGTCTCATCTCCTTTGTCGTATAATGAAACATTACTTTTTTTATTATCATAGTATTTATTCCAAAGTGATTTATTTTGTTTATTTCTTTTTGAATCAACAACCACATTACAACTTTCATAAATATGTTCTTTCAAAAGTTCACATTCTTCTTCTGTTAAAAAATCATCTTTAATAAGACTCCATCTAAAATTTGTATTCTTTTTTAAATGTTGTGAACCCTGGTTGACATAAATAGAATCTTTACCATGAGTCTGTTTTACTTTAGACAAAATGGTCGCCTGTAAATAATTCTTGTAACACATATCGTTTACCCTTTGTTACAGGTTTTACTCTATGTGATGTGAATGCTGGAAAGAATGTTATTGAACCTTTTTTCTTTTCCATCTCATACCATTTTTTATCTTTATCTTGAAATCCAAACTGAACTTCTCCACCCTCATATTCACTTGGGTCTGTTAATTGAACTATTGCAACTAATTTTCTTAAAGAACATATACCTGGATTAAAATCTGCATGCCATGTGTAATGTCCACCCTTATCATACTCAATCATTTTTAGTTCACCATCAGTATCTTTAATATCAAAATGAAATACTTTATCATTAACTACATTCATCATCATTTCTATTTTTTTAGATAACCATGTCCAATTACCATTTGGATAATCTGGTCTAAATTCATTTTCTAATTGTGGTAATAAATAATATTCTTTTGTAGTTCTAACCTCTGGCATTATTTGATTCTCTAATGGTTTACCATCTTCATCTTCTGAAGCAACACAACCTATTACATTTGTTTCTTGTGATTTAATTTGTTCTACAAGTTCATCACACTTTTCATCTGTTAAAAAGTTTGGTATCTGTATTGACCATTTAAAATCGTTATTTTGTTTATACAAAAGTATCTCCTTCCATCCAGG
>CEOQ01051703.1_pt1 | contig 19369 bp, 17 predicted proteins | sample 361351 | NCBI WGS metagenome assembly CEOQ01 (sample SAMEA2619907, study PRJEB7988) | marine metagenome | biome: marine biome (ENVO:00000447); feature: deep chlorophyll maximum layer (ENVO:xxxxxxxx); material: "saline water (ENVO:00002010), including plankton (ENVO:xxxxxxxx)" | depth 60 m | reverse complement strand
TCTAATGCTGAATTCTCCAGCAGAAATTTGATACAAACAATCGAACTTAAAAAACCGGAAACCACCTACTTTGATACTGTCTTATTGGGTTTGGTTGGCCTAGGGATAATGACTAATTCCATCATATCTATAGCGGTAAAAATAAGTAATTACAGAAACCAATCTATTTTGAAACGTATGTTGGTCACCCCACTCCCTATATGGAAATTCTTTGCTTCTGAGATTGCTGCCCACCTAATACTAGCTATCATCCAGGCCATTATCATATTAGGACTTGGAATATTGTTGTTTGGAGCATCAATTAGGGGAAATCCTGCAAGTCTATTATTTATCATTTTAATGGGTAGCATTGTATTTCTTAACATCGGATTTATCATGTCCGCATGGACAAATAGTCCTTCAGCAGCATCTGGAATGGGGAACGCAATAGCACTGCCTATGATATTCTTTTCAGGAACATTCTTCTCTGTTACAACGCTCCCTTGGATAATGCCTGTCGTATCTCAAGTACTACCACTTACTCCAATGTTATCAGCTCTAAGAGATATCGGGCTTAACGGTTACCCAATATGGTCTGTATGGCAAGATATAGCAGCATTGGCAGCATGGATAGTAGTGACATCAATCATAGCTATAAAAGTATTCCGATTCAGCTAGAATAATACGAATGAATACATCATCGTCATTCAGATTATTGCTGCCAACTATGCTAACGTTACTAGTAACTGCATCATGCATTACCAATAATCTCGAGGATGCTAGTGAAACCATTCAAGAGGTCAGAGGCCAAGTTCTAGAAGTCACTCCTAGAAACGTATCACAATTTGAGACCTTAAAAATTCAAGCACAAGATGGTCAGATATACCAATTCAAGAGTGATACCTTCACAGGATTCACCCCTGCCCATATAAAGGAACACCAATTATTTGGACAAACCCTGTTAGTAAGATTCATATCTCGAGACGGCGTATTAGTAGCCATTACCTTGGAAGACTGACAGCCTTACGACAAAACTTCTTCCAGTGCTATTCTTATTTCATCCTCTGTAACAAATTGTTCGAACTTGGCTCGCACACGTCCATCAACATCAACAATAAATGTCCAAGGCTCTGTTATTAGGCCCCACTCCTCCATCGTATACACAGGTTCTAAGCTAATCACCCCTTCCTTGATTAGATGAGGGTCTTGAAATGCCTCAACATGGATGACATGGATATCTGGATAAGCGTTCTTGATGTTTTTTACAATATCTAGTTGCGGGCCGCACGTAGCGCTAACACAGAAAGCAGGTGTCGAGAAAACAATAACCGCTGCCTTGTCGTCACCGATTGCCTCGGCTATGGATACTTGATACAAATCCGGGTCTGGCTCCAGATCACTAGTAATGCGAGCCAGTTCACCGACATCTAATAAAGTAGGTGTAATGCTACTGGGAGCCATATCGCCGATACCCGGTGTTTTGGAAAACTCATTGACTGTCAATGCGGATCTAGCTTCTATCCGCGTTCCATCATCAGTCAGAGCACTGATCTCTATACCCCAAAGCCCAGGGTCTTTAACTGTAGCCGGTCCTTTTACATCAAAATAAAGTTCAGTAACAAATACCCCCTTACTACCGTCATACGGAGGCCACTGAACAAACTGGGCTGTAACTTCCTCTTTTATAATCCCATTTTGTTGTTCAGGGGGGAAATATACTGATTTCACGTTCACCGCATCAGCTTGGATTGGATTGCCTTCCATGCCCACCAGTCCGAAACTGACCCTGTTCGTGCCCACAGCAAGATCACTGGTAACCATTATAGCGCTGTATTTACCTGCCTCAATGCTCCCTGCAGTGGGCCCCGTACTAATGCAAGCCACTGCAAACAAGCAATAACTGAACGAGAAAGCAGCCACTAAAGCTATTCTCATAATAAAAAACTTTGATAGATTGCTAATAAATTATACCTCTCCCTGCTCCGCCATCCACCGCGATAGTTTGACCTGTTATTGCGCTCGCCTGATTGGAGACCAAAAATAATACCAGATTTGCTATGTCTTCGGGTTCTACCATTCTACCTATTGGTACATTGGCAACCGTTCTTGACATTATTTCTTCAGAACTTACCCCATCACGCTGAGCTCTTTCATCTATTAATTGCATTTGACGCTGAGTCCTCGTGCTGCCGGGATGAATGCAATTGACCAGAATCCCCTCTGATGACACATCATCTGACAAGCATTTCGTATAGGCTGACACTCCAGAATTTGTTATTCCAGAACCCGGGTTTGTCGCGCTAGAATTCCTGGCTCCCATACCAGCTATATTCACAATACGCCCCCCACCTTTTTTACGCATTGACGTTATTACCTCACGAGAACATCTAATGTACCCCATCACCTTCGTATTTATATGGTTCAATATGACCTCATCGGGTAATTCACTAGCTCTCGCAGTGGTCGAATTAACAGCATTATTCACTAGGATGTCTATATGGCCCAGCTCAGAAATAGTGGACCATACCAGCATAGTGATATCTTCAGTACTAGTCATATCAGCACGGATTGGAACCACAGTAGCACCTGTCTCTTCTTGAATCTCTCGAGCAGCGATCTTGAGCGCATCCATTCCTCGAGCACAAATAGCTATTTTTGCTCCTTCTTTAGCCAAAGCTAACGCTGTAGCTTTTCCTATTCCCATACTTCCGCCAGTAATTAGAGCAACTTTCCCGGTTATACCATTTTCCATATCCTGTACCCCTTTCAGATCAATTAGTAATCATCTAATACAAAAGCCAATCAAATTGGATAAACTTGCTTCGCCTTCTAATGCTCCGGTAGTAGCTAACAGACCACTCAGTTTATCTATCGGCCAATCGATGTCGCCGAATAAATTTTCTAATCGGCGAGTTTCAGTCGCAAAATCCCATTCTAGCTCCTCTCCCTGATATTCTCCTTGATATACATTTCCACCCGCCATCTCTATTGTGATACGGGGTGCAAAGGCCTTACGATCTTTATGTCCTATCACATTAACTTTTTTCAACAGTTCTAATACCGCATCTTCATTACCCAAAGACTCTTCTCCCGCTTCAATCCGCTGGCGTAGTGGAGGGTAACTTCCATTGATACAAGTATAAGCGGTGAAATAGTGAGTACTAGCCACTCCTGGCGCAGTACGACTCGGATTAGGGAATGCCGGTGACGGGTAGCTTGTCTCAAGCCAATTCATATCAACAGTAATCTTTTCTATATCTTGAACACTCAACTCATGAGCAGACCTAATCTCCGTCATAAGTTCAATGACGGGACAGTTATACCCGGCCGTAGGATATAACTTCGGAACTACATGCATTAATTCCCATCTCTCACCTAGTTCCTCTATTACGCTATCTAAAGAAACAATATTCGGACCATTAAACACATAAGAGAGCTCCCCTTTGTTATTTCCGACGAAAGCGTTGTAGAACCCGGCGTCTCCCTCAAGTGAAGTCTCCGAGCCTTTAACATTCTCCCTAGCTAGCAAAGCAGCCATTAGGCCGTTACGGGTAGCTTGGGGTTCATGAAACATCATTTCACGCCCACCTGATCTGGGACCTTCATTCGTCCCACCGGTAAATGTAGAGGCTAACGCCACAGCAGTAACCATTTGATCTTCGTTCAACCCAAGCAACTTTCCTGTAGCAACGGCAGCTCCCAAAGTGCCGAATATTGGGCTAGACCGAAACCCTCGTGCTTGTACCGACGGTATAAAATCGCCGGCTAGGCGAGATTCGACTTCATAAGCAACCGCCATTGCGGACAAAACATCTTTTCCGCTACAGCTCCCCAATTCGGCTCCAGCCAAAACCGCAGGTATAATGCAAGGCCCCGGATGAATCAACATTCTATATGAGTCTGATTGGTTAGTAGCATGCATCAATTTACTATTGGCAAATGCCGCTCCGCTTCTTGTAGCTTTAGCGCCATCAACTAAAATAGTTGCGCCATCTTCTTTGCTTTCCTCAACTTTAGCTAACTCAACAGCCGCCTTCCCATGATTTGTGTCAGATCCGAGAATAGACACCATTAGAGAATGGAAAAGAGAGGTTTTCATCTTGTCGACGACCTCTGCTGGCAGATTATCGTAATCAGTAGATATGATAAATCTGGAAATGACTCGTGATAAGGACTCTGTCATGGTTTGTACCTCGTAATATATTACTTAATCAGGGGTACGATTTTAGATTCTCCCGAAAACACGGTCAATCTAAAGGATCTATTTTAATTTATTAGCAAATTCCAACCATATGCGTGCGCATGGCACAGGGAGTATATGTTGAACGAATCCCGAGACTCCAGGAAATACCATTTTTTGCCCATTAGGAAAGAGATCTGAGGCATCTCGGAAATCTCCCAATACCTCATCCCTTAACGCAGAAGGTGCTATGATAAGAGTAGGAGTCAAAATATCGTTCAATAATGGTCTTAAATCCCCAGAAGCTTGCCTTTGAAATCCACTTACCACATGCGCTGGAGTTGCGCACATTTGCTCAGCATACCAGCGTATATATTGCGGATCTACGATTTGCGGATCCAAGCGTCTTCCGATTGTACTCTCTACCCAAGCAGAAATGCCTTCTGACTCTATCAGATCAGCGCTTTCAGAATGGTGAGGGTCGTTAAAATTTGTAGGGGAAGTACAAGCAGCTAAGGACAAAAGTCGTTCCTGATGAAGTGTTGCGTACCGCATCGCAATCGTACCTCCAACAGTCTCTCCAATCAGATGAAATTTTTCTATGCCTAGTTTATCAACAAGTTCAGCCAAATCTGTAGCAAAATTGTCCAGTGTCCAAGGATATCCTGGTTCTGGAACTCCTGAATAACCCATCCCTCGCATGTCAAATCTGAGCACTTTATAGTGTCGCGCTACAATTGGAACCCATGCATACCACAATTTGTGGCTCTTCGCCATACCATGATGCATCACAACAGTTTCAGGATTTTTCCAAGGATCTGTATAATCGTCTACAGTGTAGTAAAGCTCAATACCATCATCTAATTTTACGCGCATTCTTCCTCTCACATTTTATCTAAGCGAATTGCATAACATCTTCCGCAAACCACTGAAGTTTCTCAAGGGCTTGATGCAAATCGTTACCCCTAATATCAAATATCAAATGCGTTACTCCCGACTCTGCATAAATCTTTATGTCTTCAAGGATCTCATCGACGTCACCAGAGAATCTTCTTCTGATGTTCGTGGATCCAGATTCTGAATCATAAAGAGGGGCCTTCATTGCAATTTCCAAGGTAGTCGGATCTCTATTGACCTGGTTTGCATAGTCATATAACTGAGATAGTTTATTAATTAGCTCATCTGGCTCCAAGGGATTAGCGGGTATAGCTCCTACTGGATGCCATCCATTACCGTAAATTGCTGTCCGCTTCAAAGCTGCCTTGCTATGACCTCCTACCCAAATAGGCGGGTGAGGCTTTTGTATAGGTTTCGGTAAAAATTTTATTCCTGAAACGTCACAGTATTTACCTTTAAAATCGGGGCTTTCATTAGACCATAATTCTATAAAAGCTTGTAGATATTCATTAGTTACCGCACCCCTCTCTCGAAAGGGCGGAGCACCGAGAGCCTCAAATTCTTCCTTCATCCAGCCGACTCCCACTCCTACCGTCAGCCTGCCCTCTGATAAAACATCGAGCGTAGACAAGATCTTGGCAGTAAGAAGAGCTGGACGATGCGGTACTATCATTACACTAGGCACTAGCCGAATCTGAGTAGTAATCCCAGCAAGATACGTTAATAGAGTTAGTTGCTCAAAATATTCTCCCGTGCCTCCACCGGGGAATCGTCCGTCAACAGTATAAGGATACGGGGATTCTATTTCGTCGGGAACTAAAATATGATCTCCGGCAACCATGCAGTGAAACCCAAGCTGATCCCCTTTTTGAGCTATCTCAGAGAGTGGTTGCGAACGAGCATTTGGGCCTTGATTAGGAAGGTAAAACCCGAATTTCATAGTCATTCTCCGAATATTTCATTTATCATATAGGTACACTTGTCACTGTAACAAACTTCGTCATTGCAGATTGGACTACGCTAAAACGTTGTAATGATAACTAGATGCTAATACATCATTTTGTTCGAATCTTGTAAATCTAAGTTGATCAATATCGACACTAGATATCTCGTCACCCATAACTAACTTCGACATTAGTTCCCCAATTGACGGAGCCAATTTGAATCCGTGACCACTAAATCCGACAGCACAATATAAACCTCGAATACCCGGGATTTCATCAAGAATAGGATGCCAATCGGGGGTGATCGTAAACAATCCTGACCAACCACCTCTGAAATACGACTGCTCCATATCGGGCATTCTGTGGATTAACCTACTTAAAACCGAAGGAATACTGTCTAGGTCTACACCCTGATTATAGGAATCAACTTGTGCTTCATCCTCGCCAAATCCAATCAACGTCATCGATGTACCTTCCGGTCTCAAAGAAAACGACTGAGCTATATCTCCAATTATCGGATGATCTGGTATTTTATCGACAGGACGTGCAATAGTGGCTATTTGATGCCGGACTGTGGATAAAGGCGCTTCCACTTTAGCATAATTCAAAATCTGTTTAGACCAAGGTCCACAACAAATGATTATGGTGCTTGTTTCTATAGTACCGTCAGGCGTCGTCACTGACTTAACCGCACCATTTAATATCTCTATTCCAATCACCGGACTACGTAGGTAAATATCAGCTCCCATATCACGGGCTCTATTCGCGTATGAAGTAGTGACTCGGTAGGAGTCCGCATACCCTGAATCCGGCTCCCAGGCTAACAATTCGTCTCGGGTAGCACAAACCATTGGTGCGATATCGCGAAGTTGATCTGAATCTATTTGACTAGTGTTGATACCTAGAGCCTGCTGCATCATCAGATTCTTTCTGAGCCCCTCCTCATCAGATTTATCAACTACGACGATGTATCCTGTATTAACAAAGCCAGATTCACCACCCACAATCTCAGAAAAGTTCTTGAATATATTGAGGCTGTCTCTCGCCATGGTAGATGTAATCACGTTGGAGTAATGAGTCCGACAGATAGTTTGGGATCTCCCTGTAGATCCCGAGCCCAATACGTCTTTTTCCAATAGAGTCACATTATTCATGTTTTGGGCACACAGATGATATAAAACACTACATCCAATGACACCGCCACCTACTACTACTGCATCTGCTGTCTTATTCATTAGATAATCCTTGCTCAGAGTCTAGTCACAGAAAATAACAAGGCCTTCGACTACCAATGTCGAAGGCCTTGTTATTTTCTGTGACTCAGTTAACTTTGGTTAAAATGCTTACTGCACTTTGACTCAAAGTTCTCCTTAGTTACGCATAGAGCTGAAGCAGTCACTGCAATATACTGGACGATCACCTCTAGGAAGGAACGGAACCATAGTATCCATTCCGCATTGCGCACAAACGGCAGGATGCATCTCCCTAGGTTGACCAAATCCCCCGCCTCGCTGTCCGCGCCGCTGCTGGCGGCACTCAGGGCAACGTCGAGGCTCATTCGTGAAACCTCTTGAGTTAAAGAATTCCTGTTCTCCTACCGTGAATATGAACGACGCCCCACAATCCGCACAGGTTAAAGTTTTGTCTGAAAGTGCCAAGTCAAGACCTCCGATGATATTGTCTAGCTCAGTTGAGGTCATCCTGCGCTAAGTCTGCCAATTCACATACTAACAACTGGAAATTACCCTGTACCAAGCCTGTTTACACCACGCATTATACAACATAGTTGCCTGATACCCAAGATGTAAAAAATATTGCGGATAATATGTAAGTTTTTGACGAATTTAGAATGCCGTAAAGATTAAAACAAACGTTATTCGCAATCCATGCGATATAATCCGAAGATTAGAATAACTGAAAACTCCTGGGAATGGAGCTCCCTAGAGTATGGTCCAGGCCGGATGTTCGACAATTGCCTCCTGTAGTATACCCATCAAAGTGCTTCTCACAGGTTGCGAAACGTAATATACCGGCATTAACAGCTCCGATTCGCAATTTATAATTCCCTCATTAACAGCTCGCGATGCTAATTCGGTTCCAGGGTATAATCTAGTCCCAATCCTTAGTGTGACATTGGAAGACCTGCCACTGCTAGCAGCAGTGGATAGAAAAGCTAGTTTATCACGAACTGTCTGATCTGTTTCTCCTATCTCTCCAAATCCTTGGGTAATAGAATACGGTAAATCATGTTTATGACACATTTCACACAACTTCTGGACATCCGCAAGATCAGCACCAAGTCTCATCTGCTCTTCTCCTGTGTCACCGGGCATCACATTTCCTTTAATTGCGCCACCGCGAATAAGGACCATTTGACATCCCGCCAGGTTTAGCAGTGATATGAGCTCATCATCATAAGACGATGGACTGATGTTCGTATTCCATGTGATATCCAGTCGCATATCACATATCGCACTACACAACTGCTTTGCATAATCTATAGGTCTGTTAAACTCTTGGTCGATAAAGAAAAATTCGCGCAAACCATATGCATTGTTAAGTCGACTGATCTCGTCTATTACTTCCTGAACAGGCCGGACAATCCTCCATTCTTCATCAGGAGTGGGACTAGATACTGTAGAAGAATACCACCCTAACTTGGTGATTATTCCGACACCAAATCCAGCAGCCTTATATAGCTCTAAATCTAAATCATCAAATTTAGGAGGCTTAGACAACGTTGAAGAGGCCTTCTGCTCAGCTACCTTCAGCCCTCCACCGTCTCTATATATAATCCCCGGCAATCCGCTCCACGATTTGCCGTCCTCCATCAAATCAGCCAAATCTGCAAAGCATTCAGCTGAGTCACCCACTAATCCGACATCTGGTTCCAAATAATTAAAACAATTTTCAGGAAGAATACTGAAAGCGGGGCCGCCACAGGTTACTAACGCGTTGCTGTGCTGTCGAATTGTTTGTATTACATTTTTAGTAGTAGCCAGAGCAGATTCTGGATGAGTAAAACTACCATTATCCAAGTTACGCAGTGAAGTACCGACTATGTCTGGCCTGTACTCTTTTACAGCTCGTTCTGTATCAGACAGCGGGTCATCGGAGAACATCAGATCAAGGATACGAACGGAATGGCGGTCAGCATTTATATAAGCCGCCACGTAAGCCAGACCAATCGGCAAAGGACGAACTTCGTCCTTTGTCATCCATCTATTGTGGCGATTCGTTGCAATCAGAAGTATTCGCATAATTAAAACCGTACATTCCAGCGAATTACTGTCAATGTGGCAAATATACCACATCTCGTCAAATACTATAGATATATTTCCCCTACAAGTACCCGCTAGCAAGTAGATATAGCCACCACACGATGGTAGGATACTAATTAAATATCCATTTTATTCTGCATGAGAGGTATATGGATCTAAAAACAGTACTCCACCAAGTACATACCGACTCTGGGGCACGCATGGTCCCCTTTGGCGGATGGGATATGCCCGTCCAATACGGCGGAATAATATCAGAAGTAGCAGCAGTCCGAAAACAAGCTGGATTGTTTGATGTATCTCACATGGGGAGACTTTATATTGAGGGCAAATCCGCCACTGATCTGTTGGATTTAGTACTTACTTCACCTGCTAGCACCCTCTCCATTGGAAAAGCTAGATATTGCATGATATGCGATGAATCTGCCGGAATAATCGATGACACCATCTTTTACAGACTTGCTGAAAACCGGTATCTGCTAATCCCTAACGCAGGAAATCGTGAACACGTAATAAACTGGCTACAATCCTGGATTGACAAGGATTTTGCTGGTGGATGCTTCATAGACGACCAAACGCTCAAGAGTAGCCTGATAGCAATTCAGGGCCCTAATAGCAGTGCCATTCTGGACCAAATATGTACTGTTGAAAACGGAACAACCCCCTCATCCATAAAGGGATTCAGTTGGGCCGACTGCATATTACTCAATCATAAAGTTATGCTAGGAAGAACGGGATATACTGGCGAGGATGGTTTTGAAATCGTGGTAGATTCCGACCATGCTGTAGATGTTTGGCATTCCCTCACAAATGCAGGTGCTACTCCATGCGGATTAGGGGCTAGAGACGTTCTCAGGTTAGAGGCTGCTCTTCCGTTACACGGCCATGAAATCAGCATCAACAAGACGCCAATTGAAGCTGGCTTATCAAGATTCGTCAGAAAGTCAGGAACATTCGTAGGATCAGAAGTAATCTACGATCAACTTGATAAAGGGACTGAAATGAGGTTAGTAGGACTAAAAGTCTCAGGTAGAAGTGCTCCAAGAGCAGAATATCCAATTTTGCGCCAAGGAGAACAGATTGGATATATCACTAGCGGGAGCTACTCTCCCACTCTTGACACAAGCATTGCAATGGGCTACGTTTTGGATCAGTACGCCCTAATATCTGAAGGTCTGAAAATTGATATTAGGGGCAAATTGATAGAAGCAGAATTAGTTCAACTCCCATTTTACTCACGCCCTAGGAGGCCATGACATTGAATCCATCGGATCGCCAATATACCAAAGAACATGAATGGCTGAAAATACAAGACGCGGATAGTAACTTGGCCATAGTAGGGATCACTGACTACGCTCAAGCACAACTGGGAGACGTCGTGTTCATAGATATGCCAGAGATTGGATCAAATGTCGTACATATGGAAAAAATGGGAGAGATTGAATCAGTTAAAGCCGTATCGGATTTATTCTCCCCTGTCAGCGGGGAAGTAATCAAAACGAACAGTGAACTTCTGGATCGGCCGGAGTTGATTAATGAGGACCCATATAATGAAGGGTGGATATTGCAGGTGATTTTGAGCGACCCTGAAGAGCTCAACTCACTAATATCGGCAGAAGAGTATCAATCATTTACAGAACAAGCATAACTGTGTAAGCCATGCTATTATGAGTGATAGCTAGGTACTACCAAGGAGCCAAAAACTCGTGGCCAATCAGGGTCATTTTCAATCTCATTACATACCCAACACTCCCGAAGAACAGGAAGCGATGCTCGCTACCTTGAATCTGCAGTCTATTGACGAATTATTCCGGGATATACCGGACGAATTTAGAAACCCCTATTTACAGCTGCCCTCACCGATTTCAGAGATCGAAATCCAAAAAGAACTCTCTGATTTGGCAAACAAAAATCGCATTCTAAATAGCGGAGCTTCCTTCTTAGGAGCCGGTTCCTACAACCATTTCATCCCCTCGATTGTAAAATCACTAATAACGCGAGGGGAATTCCTAACCGCGTATACTCCATACCAACCGGAAGTAAGCCAAGGTACATTACAGGTAATCTACGAGTTTCAAAGTCTTATCGCTAATCTATATGATATGGAAGTAGCCAACGCGGGTATGTACGATGGTGCGACCAGCTTAGCCGAGGGCGTCCTCATGGCTTGCAGAGTTACTAAAAGGGATCACGTGATAATACTTGATAGCGTTTCCCCTTTGTACCAGCAAGTAATCCAAACTTATTGTCAGGCACAAGGAATTACCATAAATCTGAATTCTCCTGAAGGTCTATCTCCATCAGAAAACACTGCTTGCGTAGTATCCCAATACCCCAACTTTACTGGCGGCATTGAAGATATCGCAGGACAGTCCACAATAGCTCACGACTGTGGCGCACTGCTAGTAGTATCAACCAATCCTTTAGCGATGGGCATGCTAAAGAGCCCAGGAGAATACGGAGCAGATATAGTTACAGGGGAAGGCCAACCACTAGGCATACCAACAAGCTATGGAGGCCCATATCTGGGATTATTTGCCACCAAACAAGAATACATTAGGCAAATGCCGAGCCGTATAGTGGGAAGAACTGTCGACACCAACGGTAAGAATGGATACGTTTTAACACTACAAACAAGAGAACAGCACATCCGTAGGGAACGTGCCACTAGTAACATTTGCACTAACGAAGCACTATACGCATTAGCTTCCACAATATATTTATCCGCTATGGGTAAAAACGGGCTCCGCAAGATATCAGAACTCTGCTACCATAAAGCACACTACGCCGCAAATGAGATATCAAAACTACCTGGATATCGAATAGCAGCGCCGCATCCCTTTTTCCACGAATTCATCATAGAGTGCCCGATCCCAGTCGCAGATATCAACCGAATCCTACTGAGTCAAAATATCCTAGGTGGATTGGACTTAGGAAGACCCCCATTCTGCGAATCATCATCGGCAAACCTAGTCAATGGCATGTTAATGTGCGTGACCGAACTAAACACACGCCAAGACATTGATTCTCTAATAACTGCCTTAAGCGAGATAAAATAGCATGATTAAAGGTGGAAATCGTACGACAGACAAATTGCTGATGGACCGTAGCGTGCCGGGGAGAGCCGGGGTAGTAACCCCTGATCTTGACGTGCCTGAGCAGGCCAAACTCAGCCCTGATTTGCTTCGATCCAATCTACAATTGCCGGAGATATCTGAACCGGAAGTAGTCCAATACTTTACGAATCTAAGTCAACTGAATTTTTCTATTGACACCCAGTTCTATCCGTTGGGTAGCTGCACAATGAAGTACAACCCAAAAGTAAACGATGAGATGGCATTTTTGCCAGGATTCGCGAATATTCACCCATTGCAACCTGCCGAGACAGCTCAAGGAGCTTTGGAACTTCTATACAAACTACAGGAATTTCTAGCCGAAGTGACAGGTATGCACGGAGTCAGTTTGGCAACTCTAGCCGGAGCACACGGTGAACTGGCTGGTGTTTTAATGATTAGAGCATATCACCACTCTCGAAATGATTTTAGCCGGACCAAAATCGCCATACCAGACAGTGCGCATGGAACCAATCCAGCCTCTGCCGCAATGGCGGGATTTGATGTAGTGACATTACCATCCGATTCGAACGGGAATATTGATTTAGATCAATTACGTAATCTGGCAGGGTCTGACCTAGCAGGCGCAATGATCACGTTGCCGAGCACCCTCGGTATATTCGATGAAAACATTGTAGAAGTCTGTAAGATAGTTCATGAAGCAGGAGGAATGGTATACGGTGATGGAGCGAACATGAATGCCCTGCTGGGCAGAGCCAAACTCGGAGAACTCGGCTTCGATGTTGCACACCTTAACCTACATAAGACCTTTAGTACACCACACGGTGGCGGAGGACCTGGTGCAGGGCCAGTCTGCTGCGTAGAATCCTTAACACCCTTCCTTGCTTCTCCTTTAGTTACTAAATCTGGAGACTGCTTCACACTTTTCACTCCTGAGGAGAGCATTGGAAAAATAAGCGGGTTCCACGGCAATTTCGGTGTTCTCGTCAGAGCATATACCTACATAAGAACCCTCGGCGCTGAAGGATTAAAATCCATAAGTGGAAACGCTGTTCTAAATGCAAACTACATTATGGAATCTTTGAAGGATAAATACTTTCTGCCTTATGATAGGCAATGCATGCACGAAGTTGTATTTTCAGCAGATTGGCAAAAGGAGCGAGGGGTCAGTGGATTAGAAGTAGCGAAAAGACTACTAGACTATGGTTATCACGCTCCCACAATGTATTTCCCTTTAATCGTCCACGAAGCATTGATGATAGAACCAACCGAGTCTGAAACGAAAGAAACTTTAGATGCATTTATCCAAGCGCTTGTTCAAATAGACCAAGAATCACACGACCAACCTGAGACAGTTCGCCATGCGCCACACACAACCCCTGTTTCACGTTTAGACGAGGCTCAAGCCGCGAGAAGGCCTGATTTGAAATGGCAACCCCAGTAGTAAACTTAGTTGCTAGCAACTAAAACACCGTGCTTTAGTCGCTTAAGGACTCAAGCCTAACGTGACACCTCAAAGACACAGTAAACACATCTTAATATTATTAATATTGAGCCTAGTAGCACTATCATGGATATCTTTATGGATCTGGAATGAGTCCCCCGCAAAAGGTTTCTTGGGTCACAACGCTAGTGCTTCATTAAATCAAATAAACCTGATTTCCGGACTACTATTCATACTCGGTTGGACCCTTATGGTATTCGCCATGATGTTGCCTACAACCATCCCTCTGATACTGTCCTTCCACAATTTAATAAATAACCAGACAAATCACAAAACACTAGTCAGCAGCCTAATAGTTGGATATGTTGGAATATGGTCAATATTAGGGTTAGCAGTTCATATAACCCACTTGGGTATACACACTATTGCCAGTCAATACTTGATAAGCGACAGAACGACATTAATACTAGTTGCCATTGTCCTGGCACTATCTGGTCTATATCAATTCACCAACCTAAAATACAGATGCCTTATAAAATGTAGATCACCCTTTAGCTTTATTCTGGCTCGATGGCATAGCAACTCTTCAATTCGGCAAGCTCTATTATTGGGGTATAAACATGGGGTTTATTGCATCGGCTGCTGTTGGACACTCATGATGATAATGTTCTTAACCGGATCAACTAATCTAGTATTGATGATGCTCATCGGAGGTGTAATGGCCATAGAGAAAAACTCTCGATGGGGATTACGCATAAAAAAACCTCTGGGGTACCTGTTGATCTCGTCTGCAGCAGTATTAGTAGTATGGCCACTAGTCATTAGAAACCAGTAACCATACCAAACACGTTTTACCCATTTCCTTGACGTTCTGCTTCAATTACCTGTTTTAGTACTTCCGGATCTACTCTCACTTCTACCCCTGCTCGCTCTTCCTGGAGAAGCATAGAAACCCTGGAGTCTCGTCCATCCCAACCCCTGTTCATTGCTTCGGTCATTTCAGCGAGCGTAATATTCGCTAGTTTCATAGGAACATCAAATTCTCTGCCAACACCAACTGCTAAATCCACGTCTTTACGGGCCAACCTAAGGGCAAAATCTGGCGGATCAAAATGCCCAGGTAAGAGATGCTCTGCTAAGCCCTCAAACGTGCCTCTACGACCCTGCGCTCCCCTACGTACGGCCTGCCAAAGAGCCAAGGGCTCAACACCCGCCTTTACCCCCATAGTAAATACTTCCGCCAACGCCGTTTGGATAATATACCCAGAACAATTATGCACTAGTTTAGCTACCGCACCACAACCAATTGGGCCCACGTAGTACGCTTTATCACCGATTGAATCCAATACAGGCTTATATTTGTCAAATAAATCTTTATCCCCTCCGACCCATATCGCTAAATTCCTGGACTTAGCACCTCGGGGACCTCCGCTGACAGGCGCATCTAATACACTAACACCCCTAGTTGCCATTACCTCGTGAATATGCCTTATTACCGTCGGAGAATTTGTGCTTAGGTCGAAATACGTTTTCCCTTCTGACAGGCCTTCTAACAGGCCTGATTCACCCAACGCCACTGCTTCGATTTCAACTGGACCAGGAAGAGATGTAAAAACAACATCACTCGACTCTGCGACTTCCCTAGGAGTATCAGCCCAGACAGCTCCTGCTTCCAGATGAGGTGTAGCAGATTCTCTCCTTATATCGTGGACAACCATTTCATTCCCGCCTTGAAGACAGTTAAAAGCCATATTCGCTCCCATTGTCCCAAGTCCCACAAATCCAACTTTTGCCATAGTAGCCTCCAATGTACAAATTTCTCTGGACCCACATTCATCAATATAAAACCAGACGTAGCTTACAGGATCCCAATATCTTGTCAACACAACAACAATTGTGCATACTTCAAACTAGAAGTATTTGTATCGCATCAGGAGGATTAATGACAGAGCTGCATGAAAGACTATGGGATTTTGATCAAATTCAGCCAGGACAATCAGGCACTCAAACAGTGGTACAACTGACTGCCGAACACATTACTAGATACGCTTGGACTGCACAAAACAAAGACTCTAGGTATGTTACATCCGGAGTAGATTCTGAATTTGAAGGTAAAATGGTGGCTATGCCAACTATGCTGCTCACTTACGCACCCCTTCTAAGAGATAATATTGCAGACAATAATGGCTTTGTCGCAGTGGAAGAAAGTAAAACAGCTCGAAGACAAACTCCCTTTGCCAAATGCGAAGCCAGATGGTTTAAACCTGTATTTGAGGGAGATACTCTGACTGGCACCAGACGTGTTTTAGAAAAATTTGAGAAAAGAGGTAACAAATTCGTAACTTTCCGCGTAGAAGCAAATAATCAATCTAATGAAAAGGTCGCTCATTTTGATTACACTTGTATATTTTCTTACGCAAAAGGACAAAGAGATGTTCCCGTAGAGGCAGGAACAGCAATACCTGAAATTATTGACGATAACACCATTAAAGAGACCGTCAATATTGCAGATTTTGTTAGTTTTTCCTCTTCTAACGTAGGGGACGTTCTAAAACCCCTCACAATATCTGAAAGCGCCGAGATCATGATACGCAAGAATGATTTCACACTCGCCGGAAAATATAAGCCCAGTAACATTCACACAGACGAAGATTTCGCAAATAAAAACATTTTTGCGGGAGTCGTCAATTCAGGTCCAGCAACAATGTCTTATGTGGACCAAATGCTAGAAAGAAATTTCCCGCTTAGCGCTTTCTACAATGGAGGGAGTCTACTAATGCGAGCAATTACACCATTCAGGTCTGGCGATACCGTTACTTTCGAAGGGGAAATCACTAGTAAAAACGACAATTCATCCGAGAAAAGTATCGACGTAAGAGTCAAGGGTACAAACCAGAGAGGCGATTTAGTTTCACTGTCTGACGCCACCATGGTCTTCGAAAAATAGACAATGCCCACACAATAATTATTCAACCACGATAATAGACGTTAGGATCATTCCTCAGAGGAAATGCCCTGTCCAACCGTCTCATCTGATCCTCACTGAGATACCAGCCTACTGCATCGCAGTTCTCTTCAGTGTGCCTGACGGTGTTGGCTTTAGGAATAGCAACAACATTAGGGTGCACAGTACACCAATTCAAAGCGACCTGGGCAGGGGTCTTACCAACTTCAGACGATATTGTACTAAGAACCCCTCCAGGACTGAGATCATTCTTCCCCACTAACTTTCTGACCCCTCCCATTATGTTGGCTGATTTACTGAGGGACCCACTCGCCAATGGTGTATACGCTAAAATTGTTATATGGTTTTCCAGACAATAATATAATAAATCTCGTTCAATCTCTCTTTTATTCAAGTTATAAAGCACTTGATTTGAAACTATTGGGTATTTCGACATCATCCCTCTTGCTTCTTCCAACTCCCTAACCCCAAAATTACTAACTCCAATATGCTTTACGACTCCAACGTCTACAAGTTCTTCCATAGCGCGCATAGTTTCACCTATTGGGACACTAGAGTTGGGCCAGTGAACTTGATATAAATCTATACTGTCTATTCCTAACTGCCTAAGACTACCCTCAGCAGCCCGCATAATCTCGTCATACTTAATATGACTTCCTGAGACTTTTGTAGCAACAAATACCTGATTCCTCATCCCTGAAATGGCGTCACCAACAGCATCTTCAGTCTTATACATTTCAGCAGTGTCAATTAAATTTGCCCCTAGGTCTATCCCACGTCGAAGGGGCATAATACCCCCTGTGTATTTCCACGTTCCTAGTCCTATGGTAGGTATCATTACGTCAGTTCGGCCTAATTTTTTATATTCCATGGCACCCCACTATTATTATGAGCTCTAATATCAGGAGTAAATCGAACATTAATCAAAGCCATTTTACGAAGAAGTGTACGCCAATCCCACCAACAATGTATAGTACGGGCTATATCCTGTTAATTCCCAAGGAGTTATTAGTCAGATGGAAAACATGAATGAAGAACAACTTCTTGAACTTGCAAGAAAATTCAGCTTTCAAAGCCGCATGGACAAAAATACTATAACTGGTCCCATTTTTGTAAGAGGAAGAGGTTCCACTGTCGAAGACATTAACGGCAAGCAGTATTTAGATTTCAATTCTGGTCAAATGTGCGGAGCGCTCGGACATAATCATCCAAAGATAATTCAAGCAATACAAGAAAGCTGTGAAACTCTTATACACAGCCATATGAGCATGTTCAATGACAGGGAGATCATATTAGCCAGTAGACTCGCTGATATCGCACCTCCAGGACTCAATAAAAGCATGTTTCTCACTTCAGGAAGTGACTCTAATGAAGCTGCCATGCTAATTGCTAAGCGTTATACAGGCGGATATGAAGTAGCTAGTCCGATCGTTAGCTTTCATGGACTAAGCGATGCTACTAGAGCAGTAACATTTAGCGGATGGCATGAGAGCTACGGACCATATGCTCCTGGAAACTATCCTATTCTAGCTCCATATGAATACCGCTGTTCTTTTTGCCAGGATAAAGGTGGCTGTGATTACACCTGTTTGAACACCAGCTTTGACTTATTGGACGCCCAAGCTGACAGGCCGATGGCAGGAATAATCACGGAACCGTTATTCAGCGCAGGAGGCGTGATTGATCCACCAGACGGATGGTTAAAGGAACTCCAATCTAAATGTCACGACAGAGGAATGCTCTTAATATTAGATGAGGCTCAGACTGGTTTAGCTAAACTGGGAGATATGTGGGGGGCAGAACATCACGGAGTTATACCTGATATTTTTACCATCTCCAAGCATTTCGGTGGAGGCATAGCAATCAGCGCGGTAATCACTACCGAAGATATTGAATCGAGAGTCTCCGAGGGCGGCTTCGTCTTGGGACATTCGCATTCTAATGATCCCCTTCCTTGTAACGCTGCTATAGCAAGTATCGATATCATTCTTGAGCAAGGTCTTGTCGATGTTGCAAAACGTATCGGCTCATATTGGCGTAACCATTTAGAAACTCTCAGGAGCAGGCACGAAATAATAGGGGATATTAGGGGCAGAGGATTACTCCAGGGCATCGAATTGGTTAAAGATCGTAATAGCAAAGAACCGAACCATGATTCAGGCAGGGAGATAGCCAGGATGTGCCTTGAAAATGGCTTAATATTCAGTTCGAGACGGGGTGGATCAGTATTCCGATTCGTACCACCTTTCACAACTACAGAGGATCAACTGGACAGAGCGGCGGAAATTTTAGATCAGGCCTTTGCGACTGTAGGGTAAATGGACTCTCTGAAGATCCTAATGCGGTTTTGAAATGAATAAAGTAGGGACTAAAGCTATTACCAAACATATTGCCGCAAACTGAAAGAACGAATGAAATATATCCAGGCCAACAACTTTCACTTGCCCACTGTAATCAGATAATAGTCTTCCAAATTCCTGAACGGATTGCCCAACTTCTGGTGTCGGAAAAGTTATCTCAGAGGTTGCCATCTCGAAGCTGCCGACACCCCAAGCTGACAAAGCTGATAGGCCCAAGGTCATTCCAATCATTCTCATAACAACTACCC
>CEOQ01168765.1_pt1 | contig 19396 bp, 17 predicted proteins | sample 361351 | NCBI WGS metagenome assembly CEOQ01 (sample SAMEA2619907, study PRJEB7988) | marine metagenome | biome: marine biome (ENVO:00000447); feature: deep chlorophyll maximum layer (ENVO:xxxxxxxx); material: "saline water (ENVO:00002010), including plankton (ENVO:xxxxxxxx)" | depth 60 m | reverse complement strand
GAGATAGTAGTAGTTAATCGCACAGAGTGGCGAGCTGATGACTTAGCCAAAGAACTAGGTGGGATATCAGCCCCATTCGATAGACTGGAATCAGAATTACTATTGGCTGATGTAGTTATAAGTTCAACAGGATCTCCGGGATTCATTATTGAAGAAAGCGACGTTTCCAAAGTAGCGGCAACGCGGCATGATCGCCCATTACTGTTCATTGACATAGCAGTTCCCCGAGACATTGACCCTAAAATAAAACATCTAGAGGGAGTTTCACTCTACGACATAGACAGCTTGCAGGATTTGTCAGAAACCTCGTCGACCAGCCTTCAACAAGACATCACATGGGCAGAATATATCGTAGAACAGGAAACTGCCAGCTTTCAAGAATGGAGGCAGAGTCTAGACCTGGTACCTCTGATCACATCCATCAGGGATAAAGCTGAGTTAATGCGAAACGAGGAAATCGATCGGACGATTAAAAAACTTGAATCCATGGACTTACCAGATCAAGAAATATTGAATGAGCAATTGCAATTGATGACGAAATCCCTAGTCAACAAAATATTGCATGACCCAACGATTTTCCTGAAAGAAAGCCGCGACCCTTCCCGACAACAAATAGCAAGAGATTTCTTTAACCTTGACGGGAGGAACCGGAGGCGTGGTACAAAATAAATCCATCAGAATAGGAACACGTGGAAGTGCTCTTGCATTGTTGCAAACCAACTTAGTGTTAAGCAAACTACAAGAGCAGCACCCTGAGTACGATTACGAAATCGTGCAAGTCAGGACTTCTGGAGACATCAACTCTACTGGATCCCTACAAACAATGGGGCTAGGTGTTTTCGTTAAAGAAATCGAAAGGCAGCTGTTAGAAGGAAATATAGATATGGCGGTCCACAGCCTCAAAGATCTTCCCACTGAAATCCCAGACGGACTAGAGATCAAAGCGGTACTTGAGCGGGAAGATCCTCGGGATATACAAGTGAACACACTCGGAATACCCTTAAGTGACCTGCCTCATGGATTCACAATTGGAACCAGCAGCCCGAGAAGAAAATCCCAGATTTCTAGTGCTTATCCTCATCTAGACGTTATCCCACTTCGCGGAAATATTGAAACGCGCTTAAATAAAGCCTCTGGGGTGGAATGTAGCGGCGCTGTATTAGCTGCAGCCGGTCTAATTAGACTAAATTTAACAAATCACATAACGGAATTTCTACCTGTCGAGCAGTTCGTTCCTCCCCCTGGTCAAGGAGTTATCGCTATTGAAACCCGATCAGAGCATTCATACGTTACAGATTGCTTGGCATCAATCGATCATCCAGAGACTCGAACGGCTGTTACCGCAGAAAGGCTCTTCCTCAGCAGAATAGGTGGAGGATGTCAAACACCATTAGGTGCACATGCCACAATCACGGGAACTAATTTAACCTTAAACGCTTTCCTCGGGTCCGAAGATGGTACAACCACCTATATTCATTCAGAAACCGGTCATATTGAGGAAGAACAGACAGTTGCAGATAAAGTGCACACACATCTAATCTCTGCTGGTGCTGAAAATCTGCTAAAGTATAAATAACCCTTATATATCTATATATTCAAATTACTATTGGAGTATCGTGGCGGGTAAAGTATTTTTAGTTGGGGCAGGACCAGGCGATCCTGGCCTTATAACAGTGAAGGGCTTAGAGTCCCTACGTGAATCAGATGTACTAGTTTACGATCGATTATTAGATACACACCTGCTTAGCCTATCTAAGCCGGATTCTGAACATATATTTGTAGGCAAAGAACGCGGTAGACAAGCTTTAACTCAAGAACAAATCAACAATTTGCTAGTAACAAAAGCGTTAGAAGGGAAAACGGTTTGTAGGTTAAAGGGAGGCGATCCCTTTGTGTTTGGCCGTGGCGGAGAGGAAGCATTAGTATTAAAAGAACACTCCATCTCTTTTGAAGTCATACCAGGTATAACCTCTCCAATAGCGGCCGCAGCATACTCAGGGATACCAATCACACAGAGAAAAGTCGCAACATGCTTCACAGTAGTCAGCGGTAGTGAAGATCCGTCAAAACCAGAATCTGCAATACCATGGGATATCCTAGCGAAGACCGGAGGCACATTAGCAATTTTAATGGGATGGGCAGCATTACCAAACATAATGGACAGGTTGATCCAAAATGGTATGGCTACTGATACTCCAGTAGCACTGATACAATGGGGAACTTGGAACAAACAAGTAACTGTAACCGGTAATTTAGCAAATATTGTAGAAGTTGGTCTTAAATCAGACTTAAAGCCTCCCGTTATTGCAATAATTGGCGAAGTGGTGAATTTAAGAGAGTCATTACGCTGGTTTGACAACAAGCCTCTATTCGGCAAGAAAATACTGGTGACTAGGTCTCGGGCTCAATCATCAAACCTAATAAAAAACCTAAAAGAACTTGGTGCAGATACGATTGAGATACCATCTATTGAGATAAGCCAACTAGACGACTATACCCACATCGACTCACTCCTGAAAGACTTAGATTATGACTGGATCATCTTCTCAAGTGCCAATGCCGTCGATATATTCTTTGGTAGACTTACCGGCATCGGGAAGGACTCACGAGATCTTACAGGAATTACGATTGGAGCCATTGGGCCTGCTACAACGGAAGCACTCAATAGACACGGCATCAATCCTGATTTTGTGCCCCGCAGATCCGTTTCAGAAGAGGTTCTCAACGAATTATCATCTGAAAACTGGCGGAACAGAAGGGTTCTATTACCTAGCTCTAACATTGGTAGAGATGTTTTGGAAAAAGGATTAAAGGAGTTGGGAGCTAAAACCCTCAGGATTCCGATATACAACACTTCAAGACCTAAAGATGTAGAAAACAAGGCTAAACAAGCCGTTCAGTCCGGTTTGGACTTAATCACATTTACCAGTTCATCAACTGTCGAAAACCTGCTAGACATATTGAGCAATGATAAGCAATACTTGGAAACAACTCCAATAGCTTGTATCGGACCAATCACCGCAAAGAGCGCAACTAACTTAGGCTTGGAGGTAAACCTAATAGCCTCAACACATACCGTCGATGGTTTGGTCAGTAGCATCACAGAATACTTTAGCCTGAAGGAGACCTAAATATGTCCGAGTTTCCAGACACACGACTTAGGCGTCTTCGAGAGCAACCAGCTATACGCTCCCTAATTAGGGAAACTCGGCTGACGACTTCATCCTTTGTATATCCTATGTTCATCAGACATGGCTCAGGTATTAAAGAAACGATTGAGCCAATGCCCGGGTGTTACCATATCTCACTAGATCTGTTAGCTGAAGAAGTTCAAGAGATTTACTCTCTGGGAATACCGGCTGTGCTATTGTTCGGACTACCAGCAGACAAAGACCCACTGGGAACTGAGGCATATGACCCTGAAGGAATAATCCAAGAAGCTATTAGAATAATAAAGAGGACTGCACCGGAATTGATGGTAATCGGGGACGTATGTCTGTGCGAATATACTGATCACGGTCACTGTGGAGTAATAAACAACAATTACGTGGACAACGACCAGACATTAGAGCTTTTAGGCAAGACGGGCTTAGCTCAAATACAAGCGGGAGCAGACATGGTTGCTCCTTCAGCTATGATGGACGGGCAAGTAAGAACAATACGAGAAACATTAGACACATCTGGATATACCAATAGTCCAATAATGGGATACGCTGCGAAATACGCTTCATCATTCTACGGGCCTTTCAGGGTTGCTGCAGATTCAACCCCGCAATTTGGAGATCGGCGCACCTATCAGATGGATCCAGCCAACGCAAGAATGGCGATGCGAGAAATCGAGACAGATATATCAGAAGGCGCAGATGTAATAATGGTTAAACCTGCCTTGGCGTACCTAGATGTAATACGCCAAGCCCGCGATAGGTTTGACCTACCCTTGGCTGCTTATAACGTTAGTGGTGAATATTCATTGGTTAAAGCCGCTTCCCAAATGGGCTGGGTAGACGAAAAACCAATAACAATGGAACTTCTAACAGCTATACAGCGGGCAGGAGCCGACATTATCATAAGTTATCACGCGAAAGAAGTTGCTAAATGGTTGCAAGAGAAATAAACAGTCCAAATATCAGACCTGTGGACACAAGCACAAACCTAAACTACTAAAGAAATTGGCGTATATGACAGCCGAGAAAGTACGGTCGTATTAATGGGTAATACTAAATCAGAACAATTTTTCTTAGAGTCACAAAAATATATTCCAGGAGGAGTGAATAGTCCCGTGCGGTCATTCGGAGCCGTATCCGGAACTCCTAGGTTTATAACATCCGGAAAGGGCAGTCGCATTTGGGATATAGATGACAATGAATATATAGATTACGTATGTTCATGGGGGCCACTCGTTCTGGGACACGCTCACGACGCCGTTGTTGAAGCACTAAAAGAGACAGCTGAGCGAGGTACTAGTTTTGGAGCTCCAACTACATTGGAGATTGAGTTAGCTAAACTAATTTGTGACGCTCTCCCGTCGGTAGATAGCATTAGGCTGGTAAGCTCTGGGACTGAAGCATGCATGAGTGCTATCAGGGTCGCCCGTGCTTATACTAAAAAAGATAAATTAATTAAGTTTTCCGGATGTTATCACGGACATTCAGACGGCTTGCTAGTCAAGGCAGGGTCCGGCGCTATGACACACGGAATACCTACTAGCGCAGGAGTTCCTGAATCTTATGCCCAAGAAACATTATTGGCTGACTACAATGACCTAGAATCAGTCGCAAGGTTATACGATCAATATCCAGGCCAAATAGCAGGTGTGATAGTAGAACCTGTGGCAGGAAACATGGGCGTAGTCCCACCGGCAGAAGGATTTTTGTCCGGTTTACGTGATATCACCTCAGCTAATGAGTCCCTATTAATCTTTGATGAAGTAATTACCGGATTTCGCGTTGCATATGGAGGAGCTCAAAATCTTTATGGAATATCCCCTGACATCACCTGTCTTGGAAAAATTATAGGTGGAGGACTACCTGTCGGGGCATATAGTGGAAGGCGTGCAATAATGGAGCAGGTGGCCCCTTTAGGCCCCATGTATCAAGCAGGAACTCTTTCAGGAAATCCCCTCGCTGTGATAGCAGGAATAAAAACATTACTTGAATTACAAGACCCTCAGAAATATAAACAAATCGATTCGCTAGCAAGACGGTTAACTACAGGGCTATCTGACATATCCAATAGAATTGGCCTTGATTGTCATATAAACAGGGTGAATTCCATGTTCACAGGTTTTTTTAATAAAGGCCCCGTGAATACTTTAAAACAAGTAGAGTTGTCGGATACTGTGATGTATGGAAGATATTTCCATGCGTTACTTGACCGCGGTGTTTATATAGCCCCATCTCAATTTGAAGCTGCTTTCGTATCAACTGCACATACTGAATCCGATATAGATACCACGCTTAATATCGCTGAAGACGCCATGAAATCCATAGCGTCATTTTAGATCAACAAAAAAGCTGGCCCTTTTTAAGGGCCAGCTTTTTTAATCTACACCATACGTGTGTAAGTTAAGCGCCGTAACGGGCTGCCGCGTTAGGATCACTATACTCTACATTCTTGGTCGCCCAAAAAATTGTTGCTATTTCGTCAACCACTGACACCAGTTCTTCAGCGGCGGACATATCAACTGTTTGCTTGTTCCTTCCAGCCAGTTTCTCAGCATTCCAAACTTTCGTATGCAGATCAGGGTGAGCCTCTATATGTTCTGGCCTAAAATAGTCAGCCCACAAAACTCTCAACTCATGTTTGCATATCTCAGCGTGTTCCTCTTTTGCTGAAACATATCGTGACAGAGTATTAGCATGTGCGGCTATTGACGCAGCATCTGAACCAGCAGGTTCGAGAGCCTGGATGCGAAGCACCATTTTCTGTACAGTCTGGGCTGCCATCTTCGCCGTTATAGGATCATATATTCCACAAGGGATATCGCAGTGCGCCTCTACGTTTTGTACCTGAAACCATCGGATAGGGTTAATCATTGGTTCCCTTCCTCCTCTTCAATATTTAACCGGGAAAGGTTACAAGAAATGACTAATTGGCGCAAGTCCTTTGTCAAAAATCTAAACAGTCAGCTTTATGTCTTCCTTGTAGTGCCAATGGCCCGAAGCTATAATGGCCTATAATTTGGAAGACAATACACGGTTTTCGGCATAAAACTTAGGAGGACCGATCTTGGCTAGCATCAGCAGGGACAAAACCAATAATCTTAGAATGAAGCACCGAAGTAAAGATATAACCGAAGGCGCAGAACGAGCTCCAGCCAGGGCAATGCTTTTATCGATGGGACTAACTCACGAAGATTTGGATAAACCATTCGTTGCAATTGCCAATCTAGCCAGTGATGTCACCCCATGTAATGTTCACCTTGATCGATTTGCCTCAGCCGCGAAAGAAGGTATACGACAAGGAGATGGCACACCATTTGAATTCGGCACCATCACAGTAAGTGATGGAATATCAATGGGCACAGAAGGAATGAAGGCTTCACTAGTCAGCCGTGAGGTGATAGCAGATTCCATTGAGGTAGTCACATTCGGAGAGCGCATGGACGGCTTGATTACAGTAGCCGGATGTGACAAGAATATGCCCGGATGCATGATGGCCATAGCAAGACTGAATGTCCCTTCAATATTCATCTACGGCGGCACTATGATGCCCGGACAATTTCAGGGCAGGGATGTAAACATTCAAGACGTTTTTGAAGCTGTTGGTACGTATGCCAAGGGTAACATGAGCCGTGAGGATTTGCATGAGCTTGAATGCGCAGCTTGTCCTGCAGAAGGCTCTTGTGCGGGCCTATTCACAGCCAACACAATGTCCACTGCGATCGAAATGATGGGCATGTCTCTACCCGGAGATGCTTCCATACCCGCTATAGACCCTCGGAAACTAGACGAAGCAAGAAATGCCGGAGTAACTTTGATGCGTCTCTTGGAAGAAGAAGTTAGACCCAGAGATATAATGACTAGGCAAGCTTTCGAAAACGCGATCACGACAGTGGTCGCTATGGGTGGATCAACCAATGCAGTGTTACATTTAATAGCTATTGCCAGGGAAGCCGAGGTGGACTTAAAGCTAGAAGATTTCGATCGAATAAGTCGAAATACCCCCTACATATCAGACATGAGGCCCGGTGGCCATTACGTCATGGCAGATCTTGATAAGCACGGCGGAGTAGCTCTAATAGGACAAAGACTGTTAAATGCCGGACTCCTTCATGGAGATACAATGACAGTAACCGGTAATACACTAGAACATAACCTGAAAGCCGTGAAGACAATAGAAGATCAAGACATTATCTATCATGTGGATAATCCAAGAAGTCCTACAGGTGGGCTTGCTATTTTGTATGGGAACCTAGCACCAGAGGGCGCTGTAATCAAAGTAGCAGGGCATCAGGAAAAAATATACGAGGGTCCTGCCCGAGTATTTGACCAAGAAGAACCAGCATTTCGAGCGATACAAGAAGGTCAAATTAAAGAGGGCGATATCGTAATCATCCGGTATGAGGGACCAATGGGTGGGCCAGGCATGAGAGAAATGCTTGCAGTAACTGGTGCACTGATTGGACAAGGACTCGGAGATTCAGTAGCCCTGATAACAGATGGTCGTTTCTCTGGAGCTAGCCACGGACCTATGGTGGGACACGTAGCACCAGAAGCCGCTGCCGGAGGTCCTATAGGACTTGTCCAAGAAGGCGACATCATAACTTTAGACATACCAAATCGTAAGTTGGATGTTAAGGTCACTGAGGAACAATTGGCAGACAGACGCAAAAACTGGCAACCAATAGCGCCCAAATATACTAGCGGAGTATTCGCTAAATATGCGAAACTCGTTTCATCTGCTTCTGAAGGAGCAGTTACACGATAACTAGATAAACCTCGCAGAGGTAGAAGGGAGAACTAATGGATTACGGAAGCGAAGCAATAAAGAGACACAGAGAGACACGGGGCAAAGTGAGCATAGCCTCCAAAATGCGAGTGGAGACTATGGATGATCTCTCTATCGCATACACGCCCGGAGTCGCTTCTGTAAGCATGGCAATCGCGAATGATAAATCTGAATCATTCGCTCTCACTAATAGAGCTAATAACGTTGCTGTTGTTACAGATGGATCAGCAGTTTTAGGATTAGGGAATGTTGGCCCAGAAGCTGCCATGGCGGTTATGGAAGGGAAATGTATACTGTTTAAAGGACTAGCAGACATCGACGCTTTTCCCATTTGCTTAGCAACACAAGATAGTAATGCCATTATCGAGACCGTGCGGAATATAGCCCCTACTTTCGGAGGAGTTAATCTAGAGGACATAGCAGCTCCTCGTTGCTTCGAAATTGAAGCAGCATTACAGGACTTGGGAATTCCAGTGTTTCACGACGACCAACATGGAACTGCAATAGTAGTTCTAGCGTCAGTAATAAATGCCCTGAAAGTGGTTGGCAAAAAAATAGGTGACGTCAAGATAGTATTCTCAGGAGCTGGAGCTGGATCAATAGCATCTGCGAAACTACTATTAGATTATGGGGCTAAAAACATATTGCTGGTAGATAGCGTAGGAATAGTTGACAAGAGCCGCGCAGATTTAAATAGCACTAAACAGGCTATGTTGGGCATTACTAACCCAGATAACATATCAGGTGACCTTGCAACAGCATTACAATCTGCAGACGTGTTCATTGGGCTGTCGGCAGGTGATATCGTTAACCAAGATATGGTTAGGAGCATGGCAAATGGTAGTGTCGTCTTAGCAGCCGCAAATCCAACACCTGAAATCATGCCAGATTTGGCAACAGCAGCCGGGGCAGCGGTTGTCGGTACGGGGCGAAGTGACTTTCCGAACCAGATCAACAATAGCCTCGTATTCCCGGGAGTCTTCAGAGGAGCTTTAGACGCAAGAGCTTCGGCCATTACGACTAAGATGAAGCTCGCCGGAGCAGAGGCATTGGCCGGATTGATATCAAACCCAACCCCAGAATGCATAATACCCTGGTCTCTAGATCCTGTGGTTGTACCAGCGGTGGCCAAAGCAGTCTCCGAAGCATCTACGTCCTAGTACTAAACATACATAACAAAGCCCTGTATTAGGAGTGAGTATGAGCGCAGAATCCATCATCATCATCCTTCTGTCTCTATTAGTCGCATCAATTTTGGGCTTTGTTCTAGTATTCTTTCTCAGAAGACCACCGCCGTCTCAACAAGAGCCTATAACACAAGAGATTAACAACATGCGGGCAGAGTTAGGGCGCATATATGGGCTCATTCAAGTCCTAGAAAAAGATCGGAACACTCAATTCGGAGAAATCACTACTCAGCTAAAAGCCACCAACGAGCAAACTACTGCTCTGAATTCCACAACCACGGCCTTGAGAGAAGCCCTAGCCAATAGCAGGGCAAGAGGGCAATGGGGGGAGAGGATGGCAGAAGATATATTGCGGGCCATTGGATTTACTGAGGGCATCAACTACGTTAAACAAACATCGATGCGAGGCAGTAATTCAAGGCCTGACTTTACATTTATGCTACCCAACTATTTGAAGTTAAACATGGATGTTAAGTTCCCATTGGATAATTACCTTAAATGCGTCAACGCATCCTCAGCAGAAGACATGACCCGGTACTCGAAAGCCTTTTTAAGAGACGCCAGAAATCGGATCAATGAAATCACCACTCGTGATTACATCGATCCCAATATGAGTACTATTGGATGCGTCTTATTGTTCATACCAAATGAACAAATTTTTCAGTTCATTCAAGAGAATGATTTAAGAATAATGGACGATGCTATGGAAAAACATGTGATCCTTTGCTCACCTTCAACATTGTTCGCGATCCTAGTCGTCATCAGGCAGGCTGTTGAAAACTTTGCCGTTAATGAAACTGCTGATCAGATAATCACAGAATTATCCCAATTTACTCAGCAATGGACCTTATTTATTGATAAACTCGAAGATGTAGGAAAGAAAATAGACGCTACTCAAGCTGCATATCAAAATCTAACAACCACCCGGAAGCGTGCCATGGATAGATCTCTCAGTCGCATAGCAAGCCTGAAAGGATCACGCCAACTGTCCGATACACCTGCGCTCGAATACATCCCTGAAGATTCTGAAATAATCTAATATCGCATACGATCCTGATATATGATATTTATACAAGAGGAGCATGACATGTCTAACCACAAAATAAATATCGGAAATGTTGAACTGATATCTGTTAGTGATGGAACCGGTGACCGAGAACCCACCTTTGTATTCCCTGATAGCGACCTTGCGATATGGCAATCCGAATTCTCGGAGTTGCTAGACGACAATAATCACCTGCACCCGAGATATGGATCTGTAATTATCCGTTCTGAGGGGAAATTAATCTTGGTTGATACAGGGCTACAGGCCCCCGGAGGGACCTTAATAAAGGAGTTAAACAATAATGGTGTTGCACCGGATCAGATCGACTTAGTCGTTATGACACACCTCCATCCCGATCATGTAGGCTGGAATTTTAGCAACGGGTTGCCTACTTTTCCAAACGCACGATATTTAGCTCCTAAATCGGACTGGGAGTATTGGGTGCACCCGGACATATACAAGGACGCAGAACACATAGTAAACCAAGTCCTACCTTTAGAGAACCTAAACCTAATTGACCTAATGGCAGATGAATATTCCATTACATCAGAGATCATGACAGTTGCTACGCCTGGCCACACCCCTGGACACGTATCTCTCCTTATAACATCGAGAGGAGAGCAAGGTTTTGTCCTGGGTGATGTAGCACATAACCCCGCACAAGCGCACTATACCGATTGGAATCCAGTTTTTGACATACAGCCAGAACTGTCCCGACAAACTCGTCATAACATACTCGATAGATTAGAATCGGAAAATCTCATGGTTTCCGCAGGGCACTTCCCGACCCCTGGGTTCGGCAAATTTATCCGGTCAGGCAATCGCCGCATCTGGCAAGGAGTGTAATGGAACACCAACTCGCAAAATTGATTGTCGACGATACCTTAGCCATTATCCGGCTTGATAACCATGGGACACGCAATGCATTGTCACAAGCCATGATTGAACATATTGGGGCAGCTCTAAAATCCTGCGACCACCGTAATATACGGGCGGTGTACATTACAGGTACTGGCCCAGCTTTTTGCTCAGGAGCAGATGTCAACGCACTAGTAGAGCAACTAGAAACTGGTGGTCCAGAGAGATTATCCACATATATCCGATCTCTTGCAGACTCACTACACAATGAAGTTATTATACCCATACGAACATTAGATAAACCTGTTATAGCTGCAGTAAATGGAGTCGCAGCCGGAGCTGGGTTTAGCTTGGCTTTAGCATGTGATCTTCGCATCGCATCAAGTAGTGCACGATTCCTGATGGCATACGGGAATATCGGTGCTACTGCGGATGGAGGATCAACATATTTACTGCCACGTCTAGTAGGTATGGGCAAAGCCATAGAGCTATACACTGCCAGCCAACCCGTTGGTGCGGAATACGCTCGTGAACTCGGCTTAGTCGAGCAAGTAGTACCTTCAGACAATTTCGAGCGCCATTCGCTGGAAATAGCCCACAAACTAGCAAAGAATCCGACGGTAGCTTTTGGTAAAGTGAAACAGTTGCTAAACAATAGCTGGGGCCAAAATTTAGAATCACAACTAAAAGATGAAACTACAGCAATTGGGGATATAGCTCACAGTACAGATTTTCAAGAAGGGATAAAAGCATTTAATCAAAAGCGCATGCCATGGTTTCAAGGCATGTAAGCCCCACTTTTAGCTCAGTACAGAAGAATATATACGACAAAATGCTACAAATCTGTATTGTAAACATAGTCCTATATCTACGTAAAAGTATTACAATCCGAATGTAATCGGGTCATATCACTCTGTAGATGTGAATGATGCACTATTATAGATATTTTCCCGGATGGGGGGTGTGTGGTGTCGAGACTATATCTATTAACCTTAATTGCTCTTATGAGTCTTTTACTTATAAGTTGTAACGGCCCAGAACCAGGTTCTGAAGAATCTGGATTAGAGCTTATTTCCAACGAATCCTCAGCAAATGTAATACCTGGTCCCCAAGGACCCAAAGGGGATCAAGGACCAGCAGGACCGGCAGGACCAGCAGGACCACAGGGACCTAAAGGTGAACCAGGTTCCGCTGGGACAGCACCTGTAATTCAATTTGCTGCACAAAAATGCCCATTAGGCCGATTCCTTATCGGATTTGACGCAGATGGGAATCTCATATGCAATGAAGATGTCGACTTAACGGATAAAGATTGCACAGTGCGTGGTATAGGTGTCGACCTAGCCGGATGTGATTTAAGTGGATTAGACTTGCGTGATATTGTGCTTAGAGAAGCAGATTTAACCGGCGCTGATCTTAGCAGAGCCGATTTAAACGGTGCTGTTCTGGACAATGCAATACTGAGAAATGTTTCTTTACAGCGAGCGAACCTTGTACGAGCTGATCTAAAAGGAGCCGATCTATACGGCGCTGATCTTACAAGCGCTGGCCTAACTGAAGCAGACTTAAGTGATGCTGATTTAAGTTGGGCGAACTTGAACGACGTAGTAGCCATCAATGCTAATTTTAATGGGGCTAATCTGACTTTAGCTGACCTTCGTTACAGTTCATTCAGTTTAACTGATCTCAATAGGACAGTCCTCAAATACGCCGATCTTACCGGAGCAGATTTTAGTAATGCCTCAATGAACAGCACGATTTTCGGAGGGGCAATATGGGATGACACCTTGTGTCCTGATAGCACCAATAGTACTGCTAATGGCAATACATGCGCAGATAATCTTCGAAGATAATTTTATCTTCTAGGTAGATTAATTAGTCCCCACCACCAGTGGTCCTCTCTATTAATACGAGGGGACCACACTAAAGAATGCTAGGTTAACCAAGCGACAGTCACGCCGTTCCCTGCAGGCCCTTCATCAGATGCCCAGTTAACTACAAGTGGATGACTGTCTAGATACTCTCTCACGGCTTGACGAAGTATGCCAGTACCTTTCCCGTGAACTATTCTTACCGTCTCCAAGTTACCAAGAGACGCGTCATTCAGAAATTGTTCCACATTAGTCAAGGCGTCTTCCACCCTCTGGCCATGTAAATTAATTTCATCTGTTGGTTGGCTCCTTCCTACAGAACGAGAGAAGACTCCTACTCCAGATATTTGGCGGTAGCTATCTCCAGGAGTATCCGTGCGTCGATAATCACCAATATTTGGATAGTCATCCGCACGTCTATCAAGCTGGTACACAGGAACTTTTGCTCGCATTGTTCCCATTAGTACTTCAACATTGTTCTCTTCGTCTGCCAGAGTCAATATCTCAACTGGTTTGGGAATGCCCATGATAAAAACGCGATCTCCAACCTGAAGTTGATCTTGCCATCGATCTCGTTCCAACTTTATGGGTTGCCAATCAGGGTCAGATACTTCCTCCTGTATATTCTGCACAGCACGTTTCTGACTTTCTAAATTCAATTCTTCGGATGATCCGGAGGTTCCATTCTCTCTGATTGACCTATCAGCTCTAGTTAAGCTCTGCTGAATACTGGCTATGCGACTTTGAAGTTCTAGGCGAGCCTGTTCAACTATTTGTATCTTGGTTTTTTCCACATCATTTAACTGAGTATCCAGTTGCTCTTCTTTACGCTTGACAGACAGTAACGTTTCTTCAGCTTCCTGCCTCATATTCTCTATAGTTGTACGGCTTATCCGCAAATCTCTCAATAGTTCTTCAGCTTCACGATCCTCCTGTGACATCCTCGATTGTGCATCATCTATTATCGATGACACTAATCCCAATCTAGCCGCTATAGTCATGGCATAGCTTCTACCAGGTAGCCCTGCTGTAACGTGATACGTAGGTTCAAAGGAAACTGGATCCAGGTCAACACTAGCGTTCATCATTCCATTTTGGTCTTGAACATATTGCGCCACTCTTCGATGATGCGTTGTAGCTATCGTCATAACTCTTTGACGGTTAAAATGGTTTAATACAGCCTCCCCAAGAGCAGCTCCTTCTTCAGGATCTGTACTCGTGCCTAGTTCATCAATTAGCACTAATGATTTTGCAGTAATTTCACCCAATATCCTATTCAGATTATTGATATGAGAACTGAATGTAGACAAAGATTGTTCAATACTCTGCTGATCTCCAATATCAACATAAATACCATCAAAGAAGGGAATGCTAACTTCTCGCGCCGGAACATACATACCAGAATGGGCCATCAACACAAGAAGACCTGCAGTTTTCAGTGCTACGGTTTTACCTCCTGCATTGGGACCTGTTATGAGCATCACATTATTCTTGTTGCCTATCTCAATGTTTATAGGGACAACATCACCACTTAACAAAGGATGTCGTGCGCCTAATATTTTGAGATCTCTATCCCCAGACAATGAATCTTTAACCTCTGGAGAAACTGATTTAGTATCGATAGCGTATCTGCCTTTGGCGAAAGCCAAATCAAGCCTAGCCATAACATCTAACATTTCCAAACATTCTCTAGACATATATCCGATAAGATCTGACAAATCTCTTAGGATTACCTGTTCTTCCCTGTTCTCTGCAGAACGTGCTTCACGCCATCGGTTGCCCAGATCAATCGCAGCAATGGGCTCTACAAATACAGTGGCCCCGCTGTCAGACACGTCATGGACTATGCCAGGCACTCTATATTTCATTTCAGCCTTTACCAACAACACCATACGGCCGTTACGTTCAGTTACTATTGGCTCCTGTAACAGGCCCTGCCTTTCCAAACGTCGCAAATTCCTATCTACAACATTATTTAAATTATTTAATGCAATCTGCGATTCTTTTCTGAGAGTTCCCAGCGTAGGGCTAGCCTGGTCCAAAACCTCTCCAGAATCTCCGATCGCTCTCTGGATAGATCTAGTAACTATTCCCAATTCTGGTAAGGTTTCTGCCAGACCGCTAAGTATAGGAAGCTCATCATGACGTTTAAGCAAAAAACGATTGCTGATAGAAGCATCAACCATTCCGCGAACCAATAGTAAATCTGATCCGCTTAGTACTCCGCCCAAATCAGCCCTGTTTATTAGATCACTAAGATCTTCAGGTGGGCCAAACTCTAATCCAGCACCTAAATTAATCAAATGACATGCTTCAGACGTTTCCTGTTGATTACTGATAACATCCATGAAATTCGATGATGGGGTTACATTCATGGCCATATCGCGACCTGAGTTAGTGTGGGTTAGACCTGCAAGGTGCTGTCGAATTTGTTCAAATTCAAGTAAATACGCAGCAGTATCAAATCCACCTATACTATTAACACTCATGCCTGAACCACTTTATCGAAAAATCCTTGTGAGGGTACCATATCCATAATCAACTTATTCATTCCAATGAACAAAATACACCCTACTTTGCCAAAGCAAATTCCCCACATGCTCTAGAGTATCTCTCTTCGGATCTCTAATATTCAGACGCCTAGATAGGATTTTAGGTTCCATTGATTCCATCTTCGGGCAGACTTTCAAGAAGTTGTTGATAGTAATGGCGTCGCCGCCAAGTAATACATAGTCTAGATTCTGACTGTAAGGTTCAAACGTATTTCCGACAGTTTCACAGACCTTATCAAATAACTTTCTACTCTGCCCTTCTCTGATCCTCTCAAAGCGGCGCTGGGAAGATCCTCCTTTTTTATGTCTCCCTTTTACAAACCGGCTATCAGTTTTTGACACAACAATATCAGTGCCTTTAAAAACAGCAACCGAGAACCTACCTAATCTCAGTAAAACCACACCTACCAAATAATCTAGTGATAAAGATTTATACAATTCGTCATAATCTAGATGATCATATGCACTATTTTTGTCCACCGGAAACGGAGGTATGATTACAAGTCCATAATCATCGAACTGGATGCATGCAATACCCGTGTCATTGGTTAGCGCACCTTCACCAATTTTCGAAGATAGTAATTCCCACCGATGTTTCCAGTTTTCATCCTTGCATATCCAGTCGGAATTATCACCTGGCTGGACGTAAATGCACGACGAGGTGGCGGATTCGCCGGCTTGAGGTAGCATCTGTAAAAGCTTTGATCGACCTACCCATACAGGTGATTTATCTTCTGCTGTCGTGAATAAATCATTTATGGATACCATTTAGCATCCCCTAATCACGTTCACCAAGTTTTCATTAGTCTTCCTCAATTTGTCTTACTCGACGTAAATGTCGCCCTCCTTCAAATTGAGTATTTAACCAAGTTTCTACGATAGCCAAGAGATCGCCTTCAGGCACTAATCTTTCACCCAGAGATAATACGTTCGCATCGTTGTGCTGCCTAGCGAATTCAGCCGATTCCAAATTCCAACACAGCGTGCAACGGACTCCTTTAACTTTATTGGCAACTATTGCCTCACCATTACCAGAACCGCCCAGCACAATCCCTCTTTCGTAATCCCCTGCCGCCACTGCCTTAGCTACTGGTCGTATCCACTCAGGATAATCGACTGACTCAGGACTATACGTCCCCATATCTTCAACCACATGTCCCTGACTCAGCAAAAACGTGATTATCTTCCCCTTATATAAAAAGCCCGCATGGTCTGAACTAATAGCAATTTTCAAACTACCCCCTTGATATAACCTGCTACTCGATCATTATGTAATACCGCATGTAACTCACATAATCTAGCTAATCTAAGGTAAATATATCTACGTGTCCAATGTCCAAGTTCTTTTATACACCTAGGCGGTACTTCTATGCTAGGATAGCAAGGCGTAAGTAAGAGACATTTGCCAGGAGGAAATGATGAAGGGTCGAATAGTCGTCGTCAAAGAATACGGAAAACCGTTTGAAATTGAGGAGTATGACGTCCCCGAACCAGAATCCGGTGCCGTCATATTACGAATGACCCAGGCAGGCATTTGCGGATCAGATCTGCACACATATAGAGGCGACCAAACGCAACAATACATGCCTCTTCCTAATACAGGAAGAGTTATGGGACATGAAGGCACAGGTGTAGTTGAAATTCTCGGAGAAGGCGTATCATCAGATACACTAGGAACACCGATCAAAGAAGGTGATAGGATAGTGTACGCTGCAGTATTTCCTTGTCACCGGTGTCATCTCTGTCTTAAAGGCAATACAAACTGGTGTGCCAACCGAGAATACCCCACTGCAGGAGTCTGGCCTTACTTTACCGGGACGTATGCGGATTTTTTGTATCTACCGCCTAGACATCCATTTTTCCGTGTTCCAGATGAATTACCCGATGAAATATTGGGCCCTGTAAACTGTGCTATGGGAACAGTTACAACGGGCCTGCAGAGAGCTAGCTTAAGCGAAGGTGACTATGTTGTGATACAGGGAGCTGGCGGTTTAGGTCTCCACGCAACAGCAATGGCCAAAGAAATGGGTGCCTCTAAAGTTATTGTACTCGACAGACTAGAAAACCGTTTGCAACTAGCTGAAGAATTCGGTGCGGATGATACTATAAATATTGAAGAATTCAACACTGCAGAGACACGGATCCGCAGAGTTTGGGAACTGACAGACGGACGTGGCGCTGATGTCGTTATGGAGTTGGTCGGAAGGGCTGAGCTGTTGGCAGAAGGCATAGACATGCTGAGCAACGGGGGGTCATTCATAGAAATTGGTGATATCGTCAGAGGTCGAGAAGTTTCCATAGATCCTTCAAAGCTTTTATCGGGAAAGAATATACTCGGGTCTCGAATGTACAAGCCTTCTTTGCTGCCAACATTACTAGATTATCTAGTTCGTAACCAGCACAAACTACCTTTTGAAAAACTCGTATCCCACAAATACCCACTTGCTGATGTCAATGAAGCGTTTGCCCATTCTGAGTGGGCCCAGACACAAACAGCAGTCACAAGAGCTATGCTGGTTCCGTAAGCATGTCAATCGGTATTTAAAGGCAGCGTATTAATCAAATCGAAAAGGCTGATTTGGTCAAGAGACTCCAACACCAAGTCAGCCTTTTCGAAAGACAAGTGAGTAGTAATAGAATTAGGAACAGCCACACACCACATTTGTGCTCCTTTAGCGGCTGTGACCCCATTGAGAGAATCCTCTATCGCAATGGAACTCTTAGGAGAAGTACCCAAGCCATCCATACAGGACCAGTAAAGATCCGGGTATGGTTTAGCGTTCACAACATCGTCACTTGATCTTATGCAGTCAAAATACTCGAGAATTCCCATCCGCGAAAGGTGTCCCTCAACCCAATCTCTTGGGGAACTGGAAGCTAAGCCTAACCATAATGAGTTGTCCTTACATGTATCTAGGTAATTTAATACCCCACGCATCAGAGGATATGATTCAACAAGAGCAACATATTCTTTACGTCTTGTTTGTTTTATTTCTAATTCATCCAATTTTAAACCTGTTATATCCTGCAAATGTTTGAACACATCAAATTCTGAAGACCTGCCCCCAACATGATCAAGCCACAACTCCATTTCCAAATCCACGCTAAATGACCGAAAGATGTTCTGCCACGTCAAAAAGTCTGGCGTTTCCGTATCGATTATCACACCATCAAAATCAAATATTATTGCATCTATACTCAACATGGCTTCACTGTGGATATCTACCTCTTATAATTCCATCCAAATTAAAAGCCACTAGTATTTCTACCAGCGGCTCGAGTTACCTAAGTTAAACACATTAGGCTAATCGGAGGAAGGGAGTTTTCTAGGCTCCTGCAACTCCATTGGCGTCCCGTCATATCGTAAATCACAACTCCCACCCTTAGTAATTAAAACTGAAACTAACCCGTCGACCGATGTAAACCTCTTGCCAAGAGCTACTTCTTCCGCCTGTAGCCCGGGTTCATTTCCAGAATATTCGGACTCTGCACCTTTTGTCTTTAACTCTATGTCACCATCAGTCAGCGTGCCATCTCCGCCTTTAGTAACGACCATTTCAACTCCGCCCGGGGTCACATATCTCTGTCCTGTTTTGACCATCGCTAACCTGTCCTAGTCATAAAATTGTGGAAACGATTTCCGAGATCTCAAATGTAACAGCGTTGATTATAATTAGGTCTACTTAACGTAGTCAACGCAACAAAACGGTATTAATTCTCTCTGAATCTAACCATAAAGCTAGCTTCGCCGATTGGCGTGCCATCAAATACAATAACTGCGACATGTCTCCCTAGCCTTTGTAGGGGGATTCTGAACGTCTTTATCCATCTTTGGAACATTATTCCGATTTCCCAATCTATGTTTTCGGGAGGAGGGGTATTTAACGGCAAACCAGGTGCACGGATTGCTATCTGTAAACTATGGGGGCCCGC
>CEOQ01018505.1_pt1 | contig 19446 bp, 20 predicted proteins | sample 361351 | NCBI WGS metagenome assembly CEOQ01 (sample SAMEA2619907, study PRJEB7988) | marine metagenome | biome: marine biome (ENVO:00000447); feature: deep chlorophyll maximum layer (ENVO:xxxxxxxx); material: "saline water (ENVO:00002010), including plankton (ENVO:xxxxxxxx)" | depth 60 m | reverse complement strand
CCTACTCCCCCTACTTCTCCTGCTCCCCCTGCTCCTCTTACATCAGATAGTCTTGTAGCACAAGGAGCTCAAGGTTTAGCTGCTCCTGCTTTAGATATGATGCCACCTGAAAAACCAATGATGGCAAAACGTGGCGGAACAAAAACAGATAAAGAAGGCATGTCTGTTGTTATTGGACTTGGTAGTTCTCCTATGCCAGCTTATGAAGAAGCTTCTATGGGTACACCAAAAGACCCACCTCCGGGAGCAACAGCAGATGAAGTAGCTGATGACCAGCATGTGTTGATGAGTGAAGGTGAGTTAGTCGTTCCTGCTAATGTTGTACGATATCATGGACTTGGTACATATGAAGGACTAAGACGAGAAGCTCTTATGGGATTATCAGAAATGGAGAACTCTGGACAGATTAATTACGATACTGGTATAAAAAAAGCAAATAAAGGTTTGGTTAACACATCAAACACAAACAACACCCGACGCGTTAATGCCCTTCCGGGAATGGGTCCTTTTCCCGGTTACATGAGCCCCTACCCTTATCTGCCTTATCCTCCATCTAATCCTCTGACACTTGCTTATGCTCCAGTAACAAATCCTAATGCACCTATTGTTGCACCTAATGTAGGAAGTTATACTGATATTATTAATCCTGAAGAAGATGATGGTGCACCTGAAGCTCCTAAAGTTACAACAACACTGGCTCCTTTAGTTGAACCTCCAAAAGTCGACCCAAGAGATGATGCTACGTCACCCCAAAGTATGGCACAGGCACGTGCAGATATGGACAGAAGTTACGATAGTGCTGTAACACAAGCTATTGCTGCAGGGTTTACTACACCTGAAGAAATAGCACTATATATACAAGGGGGTAATATTAAAGCCAACACACCTCTTGGTTCATTTGGTTTACCCGGATTTTTATTTAACAATGCAGAACGACCTGATGGCACTAGACCAATAGACGAAGCGGTTAAACGATATTATCAAAGTGACGTTGCTAAAGCAAGAAAAGAAGCTCCGCCTGAAGAAATTAGTATTGATGAAGCGTTATCTAAAAAAGTTGATGAAGGTTCTTTTCCGGGAGAAGAAGTAAATACACAAACTCAACAAATTTTAGCCCAACAAGCTGAAGAACCATACACGCCCTACAGAGACGAAGACTATGGTGCTCCAATAAAACCTAAACCTGAACCTGAGCCTAGAACTGTGGTTAAACGAGACCCAGTCCAAGGCACTACAATAGAATCTAAACATGAAGATTCTAAGCCGGTTACTATTACAACAGGCACAGGCGGAAAAATATTAGGGGTTAATCTTGGCAAAGAAGAGAAAGAAGAAAAACAAGAAAAAGATGAAAAATGTGTTATTGCAACACATGGTGTAGCTAATGGTGGCTTTAGTCCAATGGAAAAAGCTAAAGCAGAGATATGGTGCGAAAAAACATATCATGGTAAATGGTATGGTGAAGCATTTAGACGTGGTTATAGGTACTTAGCAGGCAAACACGTTGAACAAGATACTGCGTCACAATTTTATCAAGAGTTTAAGGACTTTGTTTCTTTTGGCAGAGGACTTAAAAAGGGTTTAAAACTGAGATTAAATTACTACTTTAGAACTGTACAGTTTTTTATTACTGGACTTTTTGTTTCTAAAGACATATAATACTTTCACGACTTAGGTCGTACTTTGGCTACCCATCACCCCTAACAGGCAACTGGTGGCTCTAAAGAGGAGAAGACTATGGCTGAACAGGCTGTTAAAAAAGAAATAGTAAAAAAACCTATTAAATATAAACGTAATGATAACTCTGAAGAAGAGAATTTAAAAACATTAGTCGCTGAAAGAGATGCGACATTGCAACAGGAAGAAGAAGAAAAGAAAGATGCTGAAGAAACAGACTCTTTAAATCCTGAAGAAAAAACATTTAAAAAGAGATATGGCGATTTACGCAGATACACTCAACAAAAAGAAGACGACTATAAAAAAGAAATACTTAAACTAAAAGAACAAGTTGCAAGCACAGTTAATAAAGAAATTAAAATGCCTAAATCTGAAGAAGAATTGGCTGCTTGGTCATCAAAGTATCCTGATGTTGCACAAGTTATAGAAACTATTGCAACTAAAAAAGCAAAAGAATTGGATTCTTCGTTAGAAGAACGCATGAAAATTATAGCTGAAAAAGAAGCATATGCAGACAGAGCTAGAGCAGAAGTAGAGCTTATGTCATCTCATCCTGATTTTGATGATATTAGAAATGACCAAAAGTTTCATGATTGGGTTGAAACTCAACCAAAGCTTATACAACAGGCACTATATGAAAACGATAGTGATGCAAAAGCTGCTGCAAGAGCGATTGATTTGTATAAATCTGATATGGGTATGACGCAAACTAAAAAAACTTTTAGTAATAAAGATGCTGCAAAAGCCGTATCAAAAGGGGCTTCTGCAAGTCCTGCACCTACTAAAGATAAGCAGTCAAATCAATTTAAAGAATCGCAAGTTGCTAAGATGACAGCTCAACAGTTTGAAAAAAATGAGGATGCAATTATGTCTGCAATAAGGTCAGGAGACTTTATTTATGACGTAAGTAGACCTGCTACTTAATTTTTTTCTTTGCAAATGTAGAAAAATGTGGTAAAATATAGTATCACAATAGACCTCGTTCATTGGACGACTACTCTTACCCTACATAAAAACGATTTTAGACTCTGAGAAACTACCCAGTTTTGTTCAGCCCCTTTCGGATACCTGTACGTCTGGTCTTTCATATGTGTTCAGAAATTGTAGTATTATAGCCCGAGGAGAAATATTATGGCTTTTAAAACTGCTGCTGGATACGGGAATCTACCTAATGGTAATTTCAGTCCAATTATTTATTCCCAGAAAGTTCAGCAGGCTTTCCGCAAATCTTCCGTAGCTGAATCAATTACTAATAGTGATTACTTCGGAGAAATTGCAAACTTTGGTGATACTGTTAAGATTATTAAAGAACCAGAAATCACCGTGAAGGAATACGCCCGTGGCGTAAACATTCAACCACAAGACCTCGACGACGAAGATTTTTCTCTTGTCGTTGACAAAGCAAATTATTTTGCATTTAAAATAGATGATATCGAAGAAGCACATAGTCATGTAAACTTTGAGTCTCTTGCATCAGATAGAGCAGGATATAGACTTAAAGACCAACATGATATGGAAGTTCTTGGTTACTTATCTGGTTTCAAGCAAGCATCAATTAGTTCTTTAGCTGGAACTGCAAATGATGTCGTTAGCGGCACAAAAGCAGTATCAACAGCAGGTTCTGATGAATTGTTGACTTCCATGAAGCTAAGAAAAGATAGCTTTAGCAACATCACAACTTCTAGTGCAGGCGACCACTCTATTCCACTTGCACCAAGAATGGGCGGTGCAACTGCACAAGCAACTGCTACAGCAACACCTTTACAGGTTATTGCTAGAATGGCTAGATTGCTTGATACTCAGTTCGTGGATTCAGATGGCAGATGGCTTGTCCTACATCCAACATTTATTGAAGTTCTCAAAGATGAAGACTCAAGACTTCTCAATGCAGACTTCGGTGAGTCAGGTGGATTAAGGTCAGGTTTAGCTGTTGGTCAGCTTCACGGCTTTGATATCTATATGTCAAATAACTTACCTTCAGTTGGTACAGGTCCGGGAACTTCAGGTTCTGCAAACCAAAATAGTAACTATGGTGTTATCGTGGCAGGGCATTCATCTGCTATAGCTTCGGCTTCTCAGATTACAAAGACTGAGTCTTATAGAGACCCGGATTCTTTTGCGGACATTGTTCGTGGAATGCATTTATATGGCAGAAAGATTCTTCGACCTGAAGCAATCGCAACTGCTAAATACAACGTAGCGTAGGGAGGTATAAATGGCAACTTATGATTTAACTTCTAAAGATACCACTGGTGTATCTTCCGACTCTATCGTGGCTATGCCATCATCTAAGAATACTAATGTTATGAGAAATATTGAGGCTTACCTTGATATTGATGCGTTAGTAGCAGCAGGTGGTAGCTTTTCAGACGGAGATGTCTTTCAGGTGTTAGAAATCCCTGCAAACACTTTAGTCTTAAATTCAGGTGCAGAAGTAATGAAAGCATTTACTTCAAGTTGTACTCTTGACATGGACTTTGGTGGTGGTGATGACATTATTGATGGTGCAGATATAACCTCTACAGGTTTTTGTGCGGCAGGAACTAATGGTCAAACTAACACTGTTGTAGGAAGTGCAGCTTCAACTTACACTCAATTTATCACTACTACTGATACTATTGATTGTACGATTGCAGGTGCTGCTCCAGCTACAGGTAGACTCAGAGTCTATGCAACTGTTATTGATTTAGCAGGGCATGGATTAGACGATAAGCCTGACGAAGTCGATAGAGACCAATTAGCTTAACGGCTTAACTTTTATAGGGTGGCAGGGAAACTTGTCACCCTTTTAATACGAATTAACCATGGCAGAAACATTTCTTACATTAACTAATAGCGTTCTATCTAGAATGAATGAAGTACAACTTACTTCTAGTAACTTTACGAGTGCTAGAGGCATACAAACACAAGCACAAAATGCAGTTAATGAAGCCATACGTTATATTAATCAAAGAGAATTTAATTATCCTTTTAATCATTCGGCTAAAACAGAAACTTTAGTTCCGGGCACAGTTAGATATTCTTTGCCTACAGATGCAAAACATGCAGATTATAATACATTTAGAATAGCTAAAGATACAGATTTAGGTACAAGTGGTAGCAGTCTTACCATGTTAAATTATAATGAGTATGTTGATAAATACATATCACAGGAAGATGATGTAACTACTACTAATTTAGATGGTTCACTAACAGATTCTGCTACAACAATTACAGTTAATAGCACAACAGGATTTTCATCTTCTGGAACTTTGCATATTGCAAATGAACAAGTAACATATACAGGCACAACTTCTACAACTTTTACAGGTGTAACAAGAGGTGCTAATTCAACTACAGCCGCTGCTCATTCAGATGATGTACAAGTAGCAGAGTTTGATAACGGAGGAGTTCCTCTATACGTTATTAGAACATTAGATAATAATTATTTATTATATCCTTTTCCTAATAAAACATACGCTTTAAAGTATGACTATTTTACTTTTTCATCTAGTTTGTCAGCACATAGTGATACAACTTCAATACCCGATAGATTTGCTCCAGTAATTGTAGATGGTGCTACAGCATATGCGTATCAATACAGAGGAGAAATTCAACAATATCAATTAAATTTTGCTCGTTTTGAACAAGGCATAAAAAACATGCAAAGTTTATTAGTTAATAAGTATCAATATGTTCGTTCTACAGTTATATTTAAACCCGATAGCATGGCAGGATACTTTACTAGTGAAGTAACTTCATAATGCCAGATTTATCTCAAACACAACCTTCAGCATTTGTGTGTGAAGGAGGTTTAATTAAAAGCCGTTCAACATTTATTATGCAAGCGGGTCAAGCAATAGAGCTATTAAATTTTGAACCTGATATAGAGGGTGGCTACAGAAGAATAAATGGTTTTAGAAAACATATAAATCATATCGTACCTCAAACATCAACTAGTTCTGAAAAAGTTTTGATGGTAGCATTTTTTAATAATAATATTGTTGCTGCAAGAGGTGAAAAAATATTTAGTTCAGCTTCAACTGAATTAGCATCTGCAATAACATCAAGTGCAACAATGTCAGGGTCAGGAACTATAACTGTAGATAGCACAACAGGGTTTAGTTCAAGTGGTACATTACAAATTGACTCAGAAATATTTACTTATACAGGTGTTACATCAACAACTTTTACAGGTGTAACAAGGGCACAAAGTTCTACAACTGCTGCAGCACATATAGTTAATAGTGCAGTTTCTGAAAGTTGGACACAAAGAGACACAGGCAGGACTAATGCAAGTAAATACGCATTTGAAAGATTTAATTTTGATGGTAATGATAAAATAATCGTTACAGATGGCACAAACGACCCTACAGTTTTTAATACATCTTTTTCAGCAACAGATGTTACTGAATCAAGCGTAGAAGGTGCAAAATTTGTAACAGCATTTAGGGAACATATGTTCTATGCTGGTATGTCTAGCACACCACAAACCTTAGTATTTAGTCAGCCCTTTGATGAAGATGCATTTAATAGTGGTAGTGGTGCAGGTAGTATAAAAATTGATGATACTATTGTAGGAATGAAAGCTTTTCGTAATGATTTATTTATATTTTGCGAAAACAGAATTTTTAAACTAACAGGAAGTTCCTCAAGTGATTTTGCAATAACGCCTGTCACAAGAAATATCGGTTGTATAAACGGAGATACCATACAAGAATTTGCAGGTGACTTAATATTTTTAGGACCAGATGGATTACGTACAGTTGCAGGTACAGCAAGAATTGGGGACGTTGAACTTGGAACTATTAGTGCAAATGTGCAGTCTATATTTGATGAAAATTTAGTTGATGCGGCACTATTTGAGTCAATAGTTATACCTGATAAAACGCAATATAGAATATTTTTTGCAAAAGACGGGACGTCTGAAGATAACACAAGAGGTGTTATCTGCGTTATGAAAGGTCAGACCTTTGAGTTTGCAGAATTAAAAGGGATAAAACCATCTGCTACAGATACGTTTGTAGAAGCAGGTAATGTATTAGTTTTACATGGTGGGTATGACGGATATATATACAGGCAAGAAAAGGGCAATGATTTTGATGGAACAAAAGTATCAGGTAGGTATAGAAGTCCTGATTTAACTTTTGGAGACCCCGGTATAAGAAAACATATGCAAAGGGTCATAGTTAACTACAAACCTGAATCAGCTATTAATGCTGATATGTTTGTAAGATATGACTATGAAGACAGAAATTCTGCAAGACCCGCAGCATATCCATTAGATTCTGAAGATGTGGTTGCTATATATGGAACATCAACATATGGAACGCCCACGTATGGGGGTGCATCACAACCATTATTAAGACAATCCGTAGAGGGTTCAGGTTTTGCAGTAGCATTAAGAGTAAATGATAATGCTACAACAGCACCATACTCATTAAAAGGATTTCAATTAGAATATCAGTTAGGAGCAAGAAGATAAATGGGAGCAACGTATACAAGACAATCATCTTATACAGATGGCGATACAATTACTGCAGCACATACTAATGATGAATTTGACCAACTCTTAGCAGCCTTTCAGGCAAGTAGTGGACACACTCACGATGGCACTGCCAATGAAGGTGGTCCTATAACTAAAATGTTGGGTACAGCACTCACACTTGGCGATGGTACATCAGGAACAGACATTGCAATTACATTTGATGGAGAGAGCAATGATGGTGTGCTTACATGGATGGAAGACGAAGACTATTTTAAGTTTTCAGATGATATATTAATTATAGATGATGAACAATTAATATTTGGTTCAGATTCAAATGTTGCAATTAGTTATGATGAAACTACAACTGATTCTCTAAAAATAGCTGCAACTGAAGGTGCAGGTTTAGCTATTACATTAATGGCTGACGAAGGGGATGATGCAGGAGATGAATGGAAATTAAATATAGCTGATGGTGGCACACTAACATTAGGTAATGATATAGCGAGTGCAGGAAGTTATGTAACACATCTTACTTTAACTCCTAATTCTACAGTAGCTAACTCTACATTAGCTGTAGCAGGTAACTTAACTGTAGGTGGAACATTAACACTAGGTTCAGGTGCAGAGTTAGCTGAAGCTGAATTAGAAATGCTTGATGGCATTACTGCAGGTACTGTTGCTGCTAGTAAGGCTATGGTTGTAGATGCTAATAAAGATATAGGAACAGTTCGTAACCTAACCATAGATGGTACATTTTCCGATGGCAACTATACTTTTGATACAAGTGGTAATGTTAGTGGTTTAGGTACTATTGCTTCAGGTGCTATTACATCTACTGGTATTATAAAAACAGATAATACTACAGATGCTACAACTACCACAGATGGTTCTTTACAAACAGATGGTGGATTATCTGTAGCTAAAGATGCTATATTAGGTAATGATGTAAAATTATTATCAGACTCTGCTGTGCTTTCATTAGGTGCAGGAAATGATATTACTTTTACACACGATGGTACTACAGGATTAACTATTGCAGCCACACCAATATCAATTGACTCAACTGGAGAGTTACACTTAAACTCAACTATAGGCGATATTAAACTTCAAGATGGTGGGGTTGACCAAATTGCTTTTGATTTAGATGGTACAGCAGGTGAAGTTATAATGAAACCTGCCGTAGATTCTGATGATTTAGTTATTTCACAATATGATGGAACAGAAGTTATTCGTATTGAAGATAATGCTAGTTTAGGTTTAGTAGGAAATAAATTAAATATAGCAAATTCTTCCAGTGATGTAATCTTTAAACCTCTTACAGATGCTAAAGATGTCATACTACAACAATACGATGGTAATGAAGTTGTTCGTATAGCTGATGACAGAAGACTTTATTTCTTTGATAAGGGTGGAGAATATATATCTTCTGATGGTACAGATTTTACCCTTGCATCAGGAGGTGCGATTAATTTAACAGCTACAACAGATGTAGTTATCCCTGCTAATGTTGGTGTAACATTTGGTACTGGAGAAAAAATAGAAGGGGATAATACTGATTTAACAGTAACATCTGGAGCTGATATTAATTTAACAGCTACTTCTGATATAAACGTACCTGCTAATATAGGTATGACCTTTGGTGATGATGGAGAAAAAATAGAAGGCGATGGTACTGATTTAACAATAGCATCCAGCAATGATTTACATTTAACAGCAACAACAGATATTAATATTCCTGCTAATGTAGGGCTAACACTTGGTAATGATGGGGAAAAGATAGAAGGGGATGGAACTGACCTCACGATTGCATCAAGTGCTAAATTAAATTTAACAGCTACATCTGATATTCATGTACCAAACAATGTTGGTATCGTTTTTGGTGGTGACAGCGAGAAGATTGAGGGAGATGGTACGGATTTAACAATCTCAGCAAACAATCTTACAGTTGATGCTGCGGCTGATATTAATTTAGATGCAGGTGGTGCAGATGTTATACTTAAAGATGACGGCACACAATATGCAGCCTTTACAAACTCTAGTGGCAATCTTATTGTTAAATCAGGTAGTACAACTGCTATGACATTCTCTGGTGCTGATGTAACACTTGCAGGTGACTTAACAGTATCAGGTACAACAACCACTGTAAACTCAACTACTGTAAATTTAAATGACCATAACATTGTACTTGACAGTGGTAACAGTACATCTGCTGTAGTTAATGGTGCAGGTATTACAATCGAAGGTGGTTCAGGAACAGATGCTACATTTTTATATAGTACATCAGGTCCTAAATTTGAATTGAAGTTAGGTTCAGATTACGAAGATTTACAAGTTGACCAACTTATTGCAGCTTCTCTTGATATATCAGGCAACATAGATGTTGATGGTACAACTAATTTAGATGTAGTTGATATAGATGGTGCTGTTGATATGGCAACAACTCTTGGTGTAACTGGTAATTTAACATTAGGTGCTAAATTAATTATGCCTGATGTAACAGATGCTAAAATATTAGTATCAGATGGAACAAGTTATGAAGAAGTAGCAGTATCAGGTGACGTTACAATAGCTAACACAGGTGCTGTAACAATCGCTAGTGGTGCAGTTGAAACTGCAATGATTGCTGGAGATGCAATAACAGAAGCTAAAATTGCTGATGATGCTGTTGAAAGTGAGCATTTAAATAACAATGTAATATCTGGTCAAACAGAAATCACTAGTGGTTTAGCTGATGCAGATGAGTTGCTTTATTCTGATGGTGGAACACTTAAAAAAGTTGGGATGGATACTCTCAAAACTTATTTTTCTCCTGTTGCAGGAAGTAGTTCTATTACCACAACTGGTGCATTAGATAGTGGTAGCATTACAAGTAATTTTGGAAGTATTAATAACGGTTCATCTGCTATTACAACCACAGGAACAGTTACCTACGGCAGTCTCAGTGATGGCACAATAACGATTACAGCGTTTGTTGATGAAGACGATATGAATAGTAACAGTGCTACTTTAGTTCCTACCCAACAATCTGTTAAGGCTTATGTTGATGACAATGCTGGGGGTATGAGTAACTTTATCCTTGAAGATGGTGACGGAACAGAAGTTACTGTAGCTGATGGTAAAGAGGTTAAATTTGTTGAGGGTGGTGGTATTGACATTAACTGGACAGACACTTCAACTGGTTCAGATGCTGACCCTTACGATTTAACTTTTACTATAAAGGCAGCACAGACAGATATTACTTCAATTCATGCAACTGATTTAATTATAGGTGAAGATTCACAAACTGCTGTTGATTTTGGAACAGCAAATGAAATAGATTTTAAAGTTGATAATGCAGTAAGATTAACATTAACAACAGGGGCTTTACGACCTGAAACTAATAATCAAATAGACTTAGGAACTTCTAGTTTAGAATTTAAAGATGCTTTCTTTGATGGAACAGTAACTTCTGATGCTTTTGCTGGACCTTTGACAGGTGATGTAACAGGTAATGCAGATACAGCTACAGCGTTAGCTACAGGTAGAACTATTGCAATGACAGGAGATGTTGCGTGGACATCTGCTAGTTTTGATGGGTCAGGTAATGTAACAGGCAGTGCTACAATACAGGCTGATGCAGTAGAACAATCTATGATAGCTGATGATGCTGTAGGTGCAGACCAACTTGCTGCTAGTGCCGTAGTAACAGCTTCAATAGTTGATGATAATGTTACACAGGCAAAGATAGCTGATGATGCTGTAGGTGCAGACCAATTAGCATCAAATGCTGTAGTCAACGCAAGTGTAGCATCAGGTGCAGCGATAGCCTTTAGCAAGATGGCAAACCTTACAACTGGAAGGGCTTTGGTGTCTGATGGTAGTGGGGATGTTTCAGTAAGTGATGTTACTTCAACAGAAGTAGGATATTTAGATGGTGTAACATCTAGTATTCAAACACAAATTGATGCAAAAGCAACAACAGATGATGCGACGGCATTAGCAATAGCACTAGGATAATTTGCTTTACAAATTACTAATTTTAGTGTTTAATTATATAAAAAGGAGAAAATAAAATGGCAAATTCGGCAACAGTTAATATAACTGCAACATTGCTGCCTGACACAATATCAAAAGTTATAGAGGGCAGTACAACTATTAGTCCTGCTGATGCTAATGATAAATGGTATTATAAATTTACCAATGTATCTAATTCATCAACAGATTTAATAGCTGGATATTTTTTAGATTATGCTGGGATAGATGATGATACATCTCCTACAGCAGTTCATGCAAATGACAAAGTAAATTTTTTATTTATTAAAAATACGGATGCAAGTGCAGATGTTTATATTGTTATTGATGGAGGTACAGCTTCAACTTCAGTAGCTGATGGAATTAAAATAGCTGCTGGACATTCGTGGTTTGGTAATTTACCAAATACAACAGTAGCAAATATTCATGCGATTACATCAACAGGAACAGTTGATTGTGTAGTTGCTGCTTTATTAGATGATGTTGCTTAAATATGGCAAACACATTTAAATTAAAAAGTAAATCAGGTATAAGTACACAAGCCTTTACTTTGCAGACTTTATATACAGTTCCAAGTTCAACTACAACAATTATCTTATCTCTTAACCTTTGCAACAATCATAGTGAAGCAGTAAAGGCAACAGTTAATATTGAAAGTAATACTTCAGATACTGAAACAAATACAGATGTTAATATACAGAAAGATATAGTTGTTGGTGGTGGTGGTAGTGTTGAGATGATGACAGGCAATAAATATGTTTTACAGACAACAGATGTTTTAAAAATTTCAAGTTCTGTTGCTGGTATGTTAGATGCTTCTTTATCAATAATGGAAATTACGTGATAAAAACACCAAATTTTCAAGGCACTCATTTATGGAATAGACTATGTTGGGCAAAAGAAAATCTTGAGCCTGTTAAAAGTGATATTAAAGTTGTATATGAAGACCCAAAAGACATGGAAAATCCAGCAAAGGTGTTATCTCCTGACCCTAACTGGATGGCTTGTGCAATTCAAGGTGGTATTTTGCCACCTGTAGAAGTATATTGGGAACTAGCAAAAGATGAAGCACAACCTAACTTTGTAAAGCATACAAGAGGGTATTTATTGCATAACACTAAACCTGTTGAAGCAATGACAGAAGAACAAGCAATAGAATACTTAATCCAAAAAGATATTCCACAACGTGTATGGCGAACATGGAATGAGGGTAATAAACCAAAAATGGTTATATGCCGAGCACATCAACTGCCTAAACACCGTCAATGGCGAGATGCATGGCAAATTAGAGATGACATTAAATTAGTAGCATAGGAGTTAATATGACAAGTTTAATTATAGATAAAGATGGCAACCAGATTGATGCTTCAAGTGTTTCATCAAAGCCATCAGACAGACATTTTAGAAATGCTTGGGCAATATCAGGTAAAGTTATAGCTGAAGACATGACTAAGGCTAAAGAAATATTTAAAGATAAGATAAGGGAAGTAAGAAAACCTTTATTGGAAGCTGAAGATGTTGTGTATATGAAAGCAATGGAAGCAGATGATAGTTCTGCCAAGACTGCAAGTGTAAATAAGAAGAAAGCATTAAGAGATGCACCAGCTAATAGTGCAATAACAAATGCAGATACAATTACTAAGTTAAAAGCTGCTTGGGATACATCAGTGCTTGGCACTAACCCTTATGCATAGGAGATAATATGTCAAATCAAACATATAAAGGTAAAAATTATGATGCTAAATCATATGAACCGGTTGTAAGAATTAATTCTCATAAAATTTTAACAAATGTTTTAATTGATACAGATGACAGGGCAGTTTCTGCTGGAGATATAACAATAGTAGACCCTGCCAAAGTAACTGTTAAAGGACAGTGGACAATCGTATGAGTAAATTATCTGTAGATGAAATTAGTGGTAGACAAACTGCTGGTAGCATTACTCTTTCACTTGAAAATGATAACAGTCAAGTATTACAACAAGGAGTAGCTAAAGCTACTGTTTCTGCTGCTTTAGATGGAACAGTTGCAAATGCTGATGCATCTCTTAATATAAGTGGTATAGCAGATGGTTCTACTGGATTAAATACTATAACAGTAGCAAATCCTTTTTCAGCGGCAAAAGCTGCAGTGCCTAGTGCGACTATCCATGATGGCAGTTATTCTAGAGCAATTAATGTTAATGATGCTTCAGCTTCAGCATTTATAACTAGAGCATTTGTTGCAGATAGTGGTTCTTTAACAGATGATAATGTTGATACTGCTGTAGTAATTCATGGAGATTTAGCGTAATGGCAAGTGAACTTAAAGTAGATAAATTTACAGGTGTTAGTACGGCTGATGTGATTTCTGTCACTACAGGAAGTGCTACAACAACTTTACAAGCAGGAATGATAAAACATAGAGCACATCATCTTGCAGGTACACTCTCTTCTGGTTCTTTAAATTGTTCATCAATAACAGATAATGGAACAGGGGATTATACACATAATTTTTCTAATAATTTTTCAGATGCTCTTTATGGACATTTTGGTGCAGCTACTTATGGTATAGGTTCAACAGTAATTATACACAATTACATGAGAGCAGATAATGATGATTCATCAACTTCTATGACATTAACAAGTTCTATTCGTTGTGAATCTGTTTATGTGTGGACAAGTGCAAATAGAACAAATTATGATTATTCCTCAGTAGATTTAATTTGTGCAGGAGATTTAGCGTAATGGCAAGTATATTAAGAGTTAATTCAATTAAGACAACTGGTAATAAACCTATTTTAAATAGCACTGGCTCAGTGTTACAAGTTGTTCAAACAACAAAAACAGATACATTTACAACAACGTCTACGTCTTTTACAGATGTTACAGGAATGTCTGTGAATATTACTCCTTCATCAACATCAAGTAAAATTCTTGTTCTAGTACAAGTAAATAATAATGCTACTCAAACATACGTAAAGTTTTTTGATTTAGTTCGAGGTTCAACAAGTATTTTTAAAGGTGATGATGCATCAGATAATAAAAGAGAATGTTCAATATGGGGTAGAGATGAATCTGATATTGGAGGACAAGTTTGGAATATTACTTACTTAGATTCACCAAATTCTACAGAAGAACTTACATATAAACTTCAAGGCTCAATTCAATCTAGTGGCACTTTAACAGTAAATAGAAGTGCAAATGACGGTAATCAAACCTATTTAGGTAGAGGAACATCATCAATTACAGTAATGGAGATAGCAGGATGACTGATATTATAAGTGCAATTTTAGCAATAAAATCAGATGCAGAAGTCAGTGTAAATGCTGAAGATATAAATCAAATTACTTGGCATGATGGCAATCCAACTAATATAACAACAAAACAAATTACCGATAAACAAGCAGAACTTCAAACTGCTTACGATAATAACAAATATCAAAGAGATAGAGAAGTAGCTTATCCGTTAATTAAAGACCAACTAGATGATTTATATCACAATGGAATTGATGGTTGGAAAAAAACTATTAAAGCAGTAAAAGATAAATATCCTAAAGGTTAATTATGGAAATAAGCCCAATACTATTTTGGAATGGTGTGCTTACACTTGTAATAGCACCTGCTATATGGATGTTTCGTAGTATGCTATCAGAAATAAAACGTATAGATATACTTATTAACAAGACAAGAGAAGAGTACGCAAAGCGTGATGACGTAAAAGAAGATATGCATACAGTAATGGATGCACTACAAAGACTAGAAGATAAATTAGATAAGATATTAATAGGTAAATAGTGTCTGATTATTTATTTGGTCAACTTACTGACCCAAACATAAAAACTCTAAGACCTTATTTTACTAATTTTATTGACCAAGAAAGTAATATATATTGGGACGTACTAAATAATAAGTTATTAGTTAATCATCAAAATGTTAACATAACAAGCATATTTTTAAGATATAATGTTTTTAAAAAAGATAACACTTTGATGTATAATAATTGGCATATAATAAAAAATTATATTAAATATAATAATGTAAAAATGTACAATAAAAATTATAATTACGAAACACCTATGAAGTTACATAATTTATTACATGCTAAAAACATAGGATTACCTATTTTAGAAACAGAGTGTACAGATAAAACAAGTAAAGAAAATGTTATAGCCAAACCCATAACAGGTGGAGAACACACTAAAGAAGTAACTATGGCACAGTTTCCTGTAATATTTCAAAAGAAAATAACAGGCAAAAATAAAAGATTGTATATAGTTAATGATAAACATTTTGGATTTGAAATAGTAACAGATAAATTAGACTATAGGGATGATGAAAGTTCAACTGTTATAAAATCTAAATTTAGTGATGATATAGTAAATAAAACAAAACAACTTGTAAAAAAATTAAATTTAAATTTTAGTGCAAGTGATTTTATGGAAGATGAAAGTGGTATTTGGTATCTAGAGACAAACACAAACCCAATGTTTGTAGCTTTTGACCAAGAAGTAAATAATCAAATATCTTTTGAAATAGTAAACGGATTAAAATAATGGCAGAAAATACACCAAAACAAACAGACAAACCAGTTAAAACTCCAGCAGATAATACTTATATGGACCCAAATCAAAACCCACAGTTTCCGCCTGGTATAGGTCCGATTGACGGTGTTGTAAAAACTTTAATGATAGGGGAAGATGATGGACCTCCGGGTCCTCAACCAGAACCACCTGTAGAACAACCACCTGCAGAAGTTCAACCTACATCTGTTGCAACTTACATGGGCGAACAAGCAGTTAATCCATTAATGCCCGCTCAAGGTGTATATACCCCCCAACAACAATTAATTTACGAAGGATATGAAACTTTAGACCCTAGCTTAGGGCAAGTTACTGGATTGCCTACTGTAGAACAAACACAAGCTGGTGTACAAACTGCTACAGCCGCAGGTAAAGTACCTGCAGCAACTATGAATCCTGCTCTTTTAGGAGATACCCCGGAGGTACAAGCACAAACAGGAACTGCCGTTGGGGTAGATGCAGCACAAGGAGAAATAGGAACACTTGCAGAGGGTCAAACAGGAACTGCTAAAACTATTGAAAGGGGCGATTTAACTGAAAGACAAGTTGGAGATGATGAAAAAGTTGTTGCTGCAATAGGAGACACTAGATTTTTAGACAAGTATCAGGCTGCACAATCTGGATTTGTAAGTGATATGAAGGGAGCAACCATGCAGGTTACTCCAGACATGACTGTAGAAGGACAGCTTACACGACTATCTGAACAATTTGATGAAGGACAAGTACCACCATGGGCAGCGGGTGTTGTTAGAACAGCAAATGCTCAAATGGCGGCAAGAGGGATACCTGCTTCTTCAATGGCAGGAGCTGCAATAACACAAGCTGTTATGGAAGCTTCTGTACCAATCGCTGTACAAGATGCACAAACGTATTATCAAACTGCTGTTAAGATAATGGATAATGAGCAGCAAGCAAGGTTGACAAATACTCAAAATAATATGAATATAGATTTGGCGAATACCTCAAATCGTCAACAAACTGCGTTAGCAAAAATGCAGGTAGAGGCAGCTTTAGCAGGACAATCCCTCTCAAACCAACAACAAGCAAATGTCCTCAATGCTGAGAGATTTGCTGAAGCTGCCAATCTTAATTTTACACAAGAACAACAAAGAGTTTTTGCTAACTCTAAAATGATTGAAACAATGGAATTACAAAACTTGTCAAATAGACAGGCGGCTACCTTGCAAAATGCAGCAACTCTTGCTAGTATGGATACAGCTAATTTAAATAATAGACAACAAGCCGCTGTGCTATCTTCACAAAACTTTATGCAAATAGAAATGGCGAATTTAACAAATGCACAACAGGCAGAAGTAATTAATCAACAGGCACGTATGCAAGGTATGTTATCTGACCAAGCATCTTTAAATGCTGCTGAACAGTTTAATGCCACAAGTCAAAATCAAGTAAATCAATTTTATGATACGTTATCTACAAATATATCGCAGTTTAATGCTGCACAAAATAATGCAAAAGAACAGTTTAATGCAGGGCAAGCTAACGCATTACAACAATTTAAAGCAACAATGCAAAATCAACGTGAACAGTTTAATACTAAAAACTCTGTAGAAATTGCACAAAGTAATGCCGCTTGGCGTAGAAATGTTAATACAGCTAATACTGCAGCAGTAAATGCTGCTAATCAGATTAACGCTACAAATTATTTATCTATATCAAATACTGCATTAAATAATATATGGCAACAATATAGAGATGAAGCTGATTATGCATATTCAGCGGCAGAAAATTCAAAAGATAGAACATTTAATTATGCTATGGCTATATTAGAATCAAAAGTAAATAAAGATATGTATGACCAATATGTAAATACTTCAGCTGCTACCTCTATTGGAGAGTTTTTAACAGCACTAGGTATAGCTAAAATTCAAAAGGATACAGGTAAGTAATATGTTAGGACAATTAGTAACAAGTATGATGCTAGGAATAGCCAAAGATAAATTAATAGGAGGCACTAAAGCACAACCTGTGCCTAAACCTCCATCAGTTAACCTACGACCTTTTATGGCAAGAAGCGGAAAAAGAACAGGATATAGCCCTAAAAGCAAAGCCGCACCTGTTGTTGGTTCAGCATTAACAGCAACAAGTAAATATAATTCCGTTTTACGTAAAATGCTTAATATAACAAAGTATAGCTAATATGAAACCAATTTTATCTGACAAAATCACTTTACCAAGCGGTGCAGAGCGTTCTGCATTTGACACAAATATACCCGGACAGTCTTGGACAAAAGCACCGGGGCTTTACCCATGGGACAAACCTCCTATGTTTAATACTGCAGATGAGGTTATGGACCATTTTGCATCTAAATTTAACAACGAAGAGTCTGCACAACATCTTATTGGATTATTATCTTCCGGTATTCCTGTAGATACACTGGTGGATTCTATGCTACTAGCAGGTTTTTCAGAGGGTATGTTTACTCCTGACGTAGCTATACTTGCAGTAGAAGATTTAGGCATGTTGATTATGTATTTAGCTGACTCAGCAGGGATTAAATATAAAGTTTCAGAATCAGAAGATGAAATAGATGTTGAAGACGTGTTCCATCAGTTAGCTAGAGGGGAAAAAGAAAAGAAAGAGTTTGAAGGTAAAATTACACCAGCACCTCAAAAAACACAAGAAATTAAAGAAGAAATACAACCACAAGGTATTATGGCTAAAAAGGAGACTATATAATGGCATTAAGTTCATTTGCAGCAGGATTAATAAAGGGGGCTGCCGATATGGGTACAGCCGGACTGCAAGCTGTACCGGCAAAGTTAGAAGAAGATTTAAAAGAAATGGGACTTTTGTATAATAATGCAGAAAAAGAGTTTAAAACTAAAATGTCAGCAGCCCAAGCTAACATTGCTAATATAGAACGTATAGCCAGTGATTTTGGTGTAGAGAAAGGTATAGTAAATTCTGTATATGCAGCTAACGGTGGAGATGAAAGCAAAACACGAGAACAACTAAAAAACATGATTGACACCTATGGCGACCAAGAAATTCCTACTCTAGCTATTGCACCCACTAAAGAAACAACTTTGACTGACCAAATGCAAGTAGATGCTGCACCTAAAGAAGCTGTTGAAACTTCTATGCTTAGCGACTTTGCAGGTTTATTTAAGCAGTATGGTACTGAAGAGGCTATAAAAATATTTGCAAAAAGACGAGGGGTATCTGTTGACAGAGTAAAAAGTATGTTATCTGGTACATTTGGTGATTTATTACCTGAAGTACAATACAAGGTTAAACCTGCTCCTGAAGCTATGTTAGCTGCTTTAGAAAAACAAGATGAGAAGAGCATATTTTCAACAGATTCTCCTTCCGGACAAATGTTTTTAAATGTAAAAACTGTTATCAATCGTGTTCTAAGTCCTGATAATCAAGGACAATATAAAGAAGGAGATGTTACGTTTGCTCAAAGTGCTATTAATAACATGATAACTGCTATGGAAAATGATGATGCAGTTAGTATGGCGTTAATTAGTGGCAGAGTTGAAAAAATTGTACCTATATCTAAACCAGAAAACGCTAAAATAGATTTAAAATGGCAAACCTTATCTAAAAATACAGAAACATTACTAGGCTCTGTTATAAATAATAAAGATATAACCTTTGACAACGCAAAAATATTACAGCTAGGTAAAGCACAAGCTGAGGCTATAGGAAGTGGTGAAGATGAAGATTGGCAAAAAGTAGAAGAGTTGTATTTTGATATAACAC
>CEOQ01008424.1_pt1 | contig 19448 bp, 13 predicted proteins | sample 361351 | NCBI WGS metagenome assembly CEOQ01 (sample SAMEA2619907, study PRJEB7988) | marine metagenome | biome: marine biome (ENVO:00000447); feature: deep chlorophyll maximum layer (ENVO:xxxxxxxx); material: "saline water (ENVO:00002010), including plankton (ENVO:xxxxxxxx)" | depth 60 m | reverse complement strand
TGTAGTAGCAGGAGCATCTATTGATACGCTTCCTGATGAAGAACCATTTAGTTTTAATGTCATGCTACTACCTCCATAACTGTTAACCAGCTAGTTCCTCTTTCATGAGCACTAGTATCAGAATCATTGACTGTATGATTTAAATTAAAAGTCGCACTGGCGTCATTATAATTCATTATTTGAACATGATAGGTGATTTCATTAGTTGTAGTAGGACTGTCTAAATAAGGAGGTATCGATATTGATGTAGGAGTAGTAGCATGGTTATTTTGATATGCTATTAATACTGTACCTGTTATAATAGTCCTATTACCAGGGCTACTATGTGTATTTAGATTAATGGGAGCTAATGAACCACCACTAATTGTACGTGCTATTCTCCAAGAATTATGATGCTCATAATGACTAGTTTCTCCAAATATGTGACCAGATATCAGAATTTTATTACTATTTGTTTTTGGAGTTATAGTAACATCTAAATCACTTATTGTATACCAAGTACCTGCTGTACCCATTGATACATCACTATTTGTTGTGAAGCTAGTCTGTTGTACTTGAACTATACCTCCATTACCTAATTCAGCAGTACTTATAGCTTCTGCTGATGTATCTAAAGATCCAGTGGTAATACCTGAACCTGAAATTGTTGTTGCCATTATACTATTGTCCAGGTTTCTCCGCTATTTATAGTTACCGTCACTGCATTATTAATAGTGATCGGTCCTGCAGACATAGCGTTGCATGCAGCTCCAAAGGAATCTCCAATGGTGTAGTTCTGAGTTACTGTTTGACTATTCTCCCAGAATATCTTATCTGATCCAGCACCTGTAGCACCAGCAGAGGCATCTCCCCATGAGATATCAGTACCATCAGATACTAATGTTTGTCCATTAGAACCTACTGTTAAAGCTGCAGGATCTCCAGAAGAATTACCATAAATAATCTTACCTCTAGCAAGTCCTGCCATCTTATCAAGAGTTATAGCATTATCTGCTATTTTACTACCAGCTATATCTGCTGAAGCATTGATATCAGCATTAACGATTTCTCCATCCTTAAGTCCAGATGAGTTTACTTCTGTTAGTGCCATTAGTCTGGTACCTCCACTAATCCAATTGCCTTCTTTTCATCCAGTGTTGTTAGCCTCAGCCAATTAGCTGGATACTTGATACCTCTGTGAGTAAAAGGCACATCAAGAGGTATTATTTTGTTGTGATCTGTTTCTTTAAATGCCATTTTTACCTCGCATTAGCGTATTTAAAGGAGTTCTCAGCAAAAGCTAAGTATAGATATATCTGTCCACTCGTACTAAAGGCACTATTAGAATTTCTGATTTTAAACCCATTGGCTAGAAAATCTGGTCCAATAAAAGTTCCATCATCTTGAGTGGTACTAGTATTTAATTCCAAATTTAATGGATTACCAGTATTTCTTTTATTATCATAAATATACCAATGTTCTGAACTATTCGAATGCTTTAATAATATCCAAGCAGGTCTAAACCCAGTATAAACAAAAGTTCCGTCTGAATCTCCGTTACCTATATAGGTATCTACTTTTGAATATCCCTCTACAGAATCGAAAAGATAAGCAATATAGTCATTACTAGAGCCATCTTGAACAAGTGCAGAGCTACCTAGTTTAAAGGTAGAGCTACTAACATTATATGAGCCACCGCTAGATGACTTAATAAAAGTATTACTACCTGAAGTTGATACTCCGTCACCATTGTTACAATTCAAAACTTTATTATCTGCATCAATAACACTATGATGCCAAATCATCCAATCATTTGATGATTCTCTTGATTTAATAATCATGAATTCAGGTGACACGCCTAAATTATGAGATATTGTATCATCTTCATCTCCGTTATAAGCAACTATATCGAAACCTGCTGTTGCTGATTCTTTCCAGTTCCAAGCTACATAACTATCAGTATCATCATTAACTTGAGGTTTGGCTGGGCCTGTACCAGTTAAAGAGAATCCAGTTGATAGAAATGCATCAAATGTAGCTGAATCATCATTTTCTTGATCTTGCTGCGCTGCTCTAAGCTGTACACCAGCTCCTCTAACACTATCAGTTATAAAATGATTTTCTGCTTGATTTCGTTGTTTAATCCAAGTTAAATTAGGTTGGAATCCAACTGTAGTAATATCATTAGACGCATTATTACCAGTATAAGTTACAGTGTTAAAGTAATCAGTAGGATTTTTGATTGTTGGTGTAGATATATTTGAAGCACATAAAGTTTTAAAACCTGATGGAGGATCATTTGTCAAAGGTCTTTGTCCAAAATTTGCAAAGCATTGACCTGCACTTGAGCCACCATGTATATGTGTTGGTGTCCAATACCCAGCCGTTATAGAAATCTTACTAGCATTGTCATAGGTTTCATCCCAATTACCAGATCCATCACCCCACTGACCGTTTTTAGACCATGCGACAGTTAAATTATCTAAATCTATAGCACATCCAATAACATCTGAAGATGAGATACTTCCTCCATAGGTAGTTCCTCCTGCTGTTCCAGTAGGTGAATTAGATTGATATTGACCATTTTGATTTAAAGTAAAACAGTTAGCATTTAAAAATTCAGTACCAGCAGAAGTTGCTGAACGTCCCCAACCACCTTTTATTTGGTCATGGTTCCAACCTGTAGATTCGTAATACCACTTCCCGCTATTTTTAAAGAATGTTCCATGCCATAGGGTATTTTTACCACTAGCTGTCATCTCTAAAGCACCGTTAGCTGTTCTTGCACCTGCTCCCCAAGAAGTACCGAAACCTCCATTGACATAATCCAATAGATTCCAAGTACAGTAATTATTTGTAGGAGTGTCTGTTAGTGAATCATTACCTGTACCTGCTGCAACTGAGAAGTTATTAGGAGTCCAGTTATTTCCATTACCTGAGTAGTCCTTACCTAATGTAGTAGCAGTTGTATCACTGTTATCACTGAAGTTTAGGTAACAGCCATTTGTACCATAAGTCAACCCATCTACTTCTTTAGGAATCCATTGACCAGTATCAGAATCTGTCTCACCAAAATCTGAAGCTTGATATTTCTGACCATCGCAATAATGTACTTCGGCTATATAACCATTAAATACTTGGCTACCAAATGATGATCTACCAATTCTCATCAAGTTTCCTGAGAAACTTATCCCATAATCAACATTAGGAGGATTCTTGCTAGACTGAAGAGTCTGTTCTTCACCATTTACCCATAATTTTTGAGTAGTATTAGCTGCGTCTACTTGCCATACGAGGTGATACCATGCTGTCGTATCTCGTAATATTCTACTATCATCTATTACCCTACCATACGGATCACCTGAACTTGGAGTATCAAAATAAGTGGATAGATCATCGGTGTTGTCATAATTATACCAATATAAAGCTGCTATCCCATTATTTCCTGAAACACTATTACAACTGAAAAGATAATCAGTATTAGTTCCTAACTTAGTTCTTTTGAGCCAACAACTAAAAGTCCATACTTTTCTATTACCTGTACTTGAGGGGGTGAACTCAAGATAGGTATCATCTGCTGAATTAAATCTTAAAGATCTTTCAATCTCATAGGCACCTTCAGCTCCGCTGGCACCCATTCGTATACTATTAAATAAAGCCATATTACTTCACATCTAAACTAGCTACACAATGTATATTACCAGCACCAACTACTAGATAATCAATACGATCGACTGCATTCGCTGCTGTACTTAGAGTAGGTGCAGTACCTCCTGTAAACCTCCAAGCGGCATCACTGAAATCAGCAGTATAAGGACCACCACTAGAAGGTTGTATAAGTATAATCGAACCTGATTGTCCAACAACTTCATTAGAAGGATCATTAAAAGTTATATTATGTCCAAAGGTTACTTGATGATGTACTGAAGCACCAAAATCTAAAGTAAGGCTTGAAGCTGATGTAGCTGTTGTAATTGTTGCACCAACACTATCTTGAAGTACTAAAGCTCCAGTAACTGTACCACCAGCTAAAGGTAAGTAAGAACCTACTGAAGTATCAACATATGCTTTTACTGATTGTTGACTAGGAACTGAAGTAGCACTATTAGAAGACATATTATCTTCATCTACTAAAGTTAATGGTGTTGCATAACTAGGTACTACCCATTCCATACCATTACTGGTATATTTAAGAAATTTATCTGTTCCAGTAGGGGCGTTATGTATATCTAGTTTAACTTCAGCAATTGAGTCATCTGCTAACTTACTACCAGCAATATCTGCAGCAGCGTTAACCGCGGCATTTACAATAGCTCCATCGTCAATTTTAGCAGCAGTGACAGAGTCATCGGCTGGTACATTAACAGTTGTAGACGCACCAATTAGTGTTACAAACATTGTCGAACCACTAGGCGGCGCAGTAGCAAATTTAATACCGTGTGTATCATTCAAACAGTAACCTTCCATACTTCCACTGTATGATGAATTAGGTTTCTGGATAACACCATTTAAACTGACAATTAATTGCTGTGCACTTGTAATACTTGCATCTGCTGAATCATCAAACAAATCGAATTCGACATTAGAACCAAATGTTGGTCCTGATCCACCGACTTCTTGATCGTGATCTTTAATCGTTAATATCTTATAATCACCAACTGCTGCAACTTCTTTCCATTCACCACCAGAGTCATATGCACCGTCGTACACATACATCTTGTTGGCACCTGTATCAAAGAATAAATCTCCATCATCATTAGATGAATCACTATTTCCTGTCTTAGTACCTACACGATATCTAGCTTTAAAGTCGTTTATATCTGTACTAAGTTGTTCTACATCTGAATCTTTAGCTAATAATCTGTGGAAAGTATAGTTAGTTCCAGATCCTGAATATGAGACCAACATACCAACACCAGCACCGATTGTTTTGCCTTGTAAAGCATCTGGAGCAGCTTGAATTGTTACAGCTGTACCATCTACTTCTGTACAATTAGTTGCATCTGGTGTACTTGTGGAATCAAATACTATACCACTTGCATCCAAAATACTAATAACAACACCAGATGCTGGTACAGTATTCGGGAAACTAGTTCTATTATCAATAACTTCAAAACCACCAAATGGTTCTAATTGAGCTGCTACATAATCTACAACAGCTCCTGATGTAGGAATATGAGAATCACTGTCTGTTATAGTTGTCTGTTCACAACCTATCATACCAATTTCTACAGCATCATTTGCTATAGTTACTGCACCAGAGTTTGATATAGTAGCATCACCTGACATAGCCACAGCTGTAGGAACAGTAGAACCACTACCTACAAGAATTTGACCATCAGGTATTGCTGCAAGTTTAGTATGTGCAATAGCTGCAGATGCATTTATATTACCATCAACAATAGTTCCATCATCTATTTTTTCTGATGTAACTGCATCATTTGCAATAGTTAATGTAGTATCTCCAGTTACATCTCCTGTATGAGTTGCGTTTGTAACTTTAGCTGTGTTAGCAGATATAGATGAAACAATAGAATTAGCTAATTTATCATTATTAACTGCATCATCTGCTATCATACCAGTTGCTACACTTTGAGAATCTCCTGTTGTTACTACTGTTCCTGTTACGTTAGGAAGAGTAATTGTACGATCAGCAGTAGGATCAGTAACCGTAAGAGTTGTCTCATAATCATTGTCTGTTGCACCTTCAAATATAATTGTCTGTGCTGCCTCCATAGTCAAGTGACCAGACATGCTGTCACCAGTTGATGACATCTTAGTCTCGTCATACTCCATTGCTTTACGCATGAGTTGGAGCTGGTTATTATTTAGATCTTCAGATGTAATAGACGCACCAGGTGTATAGTTTGCCCTTGGTGTAGGGGCACCCATATCTGTTTGAGGTCTTATTATTATCGTACCACTAGATAAATCAGCACCACCAATATGTATTGTCTTGGCTGATGTATCTACAGTATATTCACGTGGAGAGGCGGATTCATTTATAGTAGTAGAGGTGAAGGTTAATGCTGTACCATCTAAGGTTGCTACTACCTCACTACCTTTGAATACATCAAAACTCCCTGAGTAGCTAAATGTATTCGCAACTCCTGTATTTTGGGAGTGTGTTTTTGTTACTTTAGTATGTGCCATTTAGTTTACTTTGGAAGATTTAATGTCTGCTGTAATCTTATTCTATTATCTAATTTCAATTTACCTTGTTCAAGAATAAGTTCTTGAATAACTGGGTGATTTTTAATAGACGCCCAACTGATTTTACCTTCCCTATTGAATAAAGCTTTTAATAATCTATTATGTAAATATGCTTTCATTGGATCTAATGCCATCCTACCTGCTCTCATATCTTCGTACATAAGTTTTATTGAAGCTTTTACTTCTGGCATCCTAGATAATGCATCTAATTTTGCCAGTATATTTCTATCACCCAAAGCTTTTTGGTAAATTGATCTTGCTTGTGGTGATCGTCTTAAACTTGTACCATCAGGAGCTGTATATGCAAATATTCTAGTATCATAGTTACTATTCCATAAAAGTTTCTGTCCTGGTCCACCATCTAATCTCATAGCAACAGGACTGCCAGCATTCCAAATAGTTTCAAAGAAATTAAATCCTCTAAGAGGTTTACCAGTAAGCATACAATGCCTTATAGGTAAGGTAGATCTTAATATAGGGTTTCTATTTCTAATATGATCCCAGAAGCTTGCATCTAACTCTCTCATAGCAGGACTAATAAGATTAGCTATATCATTTCTCATACCAGCTAAAGGCATCTGATTATTAACAAGATTAGCTACAGTTCTATTTGCAGCATATCCTGGGTTTCCACTTAATAAATCAAATAATTGCCCTAAACCTTGTAAATAGGTTTTACTGGTTGCACCTTTACCTAAAGCAGCTACTATTAATTGTAACCTTTCTTCAGCAAATTGTGGCCCCATTAATTCTAAATTATCCCCAACATCAGCAACATTAGCCATAACTAAGTTGAATGGTTCAAATGAATCATAAGATAACCATGCACCACCTATTTTTATACTACGTGGTTGCCAGCCAGCGTCCATCCATGTCTTTCTCATAGAAGCATCTGCAGGCCCATTTCCAGTCAGATTGCCACCCAGATACATAGCTGATATCATTGTTACAGCACTTGCACCTATGGCTTGTCTTCCATAAATAAGATGTTTTGCTGAAGCTAAATCATCTGCACTTTCAATACCATATTTTAATAAATCACCTGTTTTAATTGTATCTGCTGTTGCTGATAAGATATCTCTAGATTCCTTCATCATAGCCCCTACAATAGGTAGGTTCTTGACTGATACTCTAAGTCCATTTATACCTGTTCTAGCAAATAAGAAGAATGGTTTTGTTAATGGATACTTATTCATTAATGTATCTAAATCTTTAGAGAAACCTTGTAACTCAGTAGTTAAAGTAACTTCTCTAAAGTTATGTTCTAAGAAAGCATCTTTAGTTATATCGATATTACCTTGAGCATCATGTAATCTAGCAAATTCATAATCTTCTGCTTTCTTCAACATTTCAGCAGTTACCTCTATGCCAGGATGGTCATGCATTATACTTAATAACGCTTTCTTTCTGGCTCGTGCTTTAGATAATAACCATCTAAATGTATCATCAGTAGCACCTAATACTCTAGAAGACCATGATAATAGTCTACTATCATTAGCTCTACGTGCTTGGTTTGCTATATAATAAGCAGCTTTTTCTCCATCTGTGCCACTACGTTCAACCCATGTTCCCATTAAATCCCAGTTCTCATCACTCTTAGTATATGAACTGAATCTAGATTTAATTGAAGCTATATCACCATTAAAATAGGAATCTAAATTAGTTTTAAATACCTTAAAAGCATCAGGTATCAACTGAAACATAGCTTGAGTTGATGCAGCACTAGATTTAAGTGCTATTTCTGAACCTCCTCCTAATGCTGAATCTAGTCTGGCACCTAATAATGTAGCTACTTCGTTTAAATACGCATTTGCAGTAGTACCCATAATAGCTCTTAACGGTGTCTTAACACCACTAAGTATACTATTAACCATGACACCACCTAACTCTTTAGCTAATGCACCTTCTTTATGCTTATTAGCAAAATCACCTCCTACAAGCTTTTGTCTCATCCAAGCATCAAAGTCTTTCCAATTATGGATTTTATTTGACATTGAGAAGACTTCAAGTATACCTTGTGCTAATTCTTGTGAATCACTCTCTTTCAAGAATTGCATCATTAAACGTACACCATCTACACTCTCTGAATGTAATTCAGCTGTTCTAGCAGAAACAGCAGCTAATCTTTCTCCAGGAGTTAGTTTTGCTATATCTTCAGAAACTAAATATCTAGCTCTTTTAACACTTGTTAATCCAAATATAAGACGATCTGAAATAGACTTCATTGGACCATCTGTTGAGAAGACATTCCCTACATCATTAACAATACGTGCAGCTCTAGCTCTAGTTCTTAGATCTTTGAATAAAGCATTGTTAACTATATCAGCTGTGACAACATGTTCTAATGCCCAAGCTTTATAATCAGCTTTCTCTCCATCTAAGTTCCGTAATAATGGTTCCCAGAATTCTTCTACAGAATATTCACTTGCTTCTCTACCAATAATTTCTTGAAATCTTTCAAAGGCTGGTCTGAATACTTCGGTAAACGAAAGGTTTTGTGCTTCTAAATCTTTTACTAATCCTTTAAAATAAGGTTCTCCTAATAATTCTTTAGCCTTATTTTGTAGGAATTCTTCTGTATATCTTGGGGTTTCAGCAGCTTTAGATGCTTCTAATCCAGTCATAGGTGAATCTGCACTACCTGTACCAGAAGGTAGATCCATATCTAAATCTAACTGTCTATAGATATTACCTAATTTATTTGTTGAAGTTTCAGCACCTTGCCAATTATCACCAACAGGCTCATTCATTGGGTATCTATCTTTACCTTTAGGTAACTCCCCTTCTGGTGGTAACTCTGTTTTTTTAATTCCTAATTCTAATTGATTCTGACCCTGAGCTGTTTTTTGTGCATCAAGAGTTTTTGCTCCTCTTAGTAATTCATCTGCATCTGAAGTTTTTGTTAATGTACTAGGTTTAACTCTAAAATGTCTTGTTCTAGCAAATCCAACTGCACCTCGTCCTGCAATAAATAGAGCTCCAAATAAACCAGGGATACCAGCTGCTTCAGCTAATCCTTTAACTTCTTTTACAGCAGGATGATCATATTCACCTACAGCAATCCAATTTAAAGCATCTCCCCATCCTGGACCTATTTTATATAATTGATCTTGTAAAGCATTAAAGGCAGTAGGATCTTGACGATATACTGAAGTCTTCATGAAAGCTGCTTCAGATATCATATTTTGTAAAGTACCACCACCATACTTTAAATTTCTTAAATTATTATACCAGTTAAACTTACTCATTAGAAGCTTCTCTGCTCCCATACCACCTATAACAAATCCACCAAGAACTCTACTTAAATGACCAATACTTGTCCCATTATAAGGGTTTTCAATATTAGCCATTTTCATAGGATCAAACCATAATTGCTGTTCGTCCCATGCTTCACCATTTATAGTGCGTACAGTCCTTTCTGGCATTGTTAATAGACCTTGTATTAGATCTAAACTAGTACCAGCAATAGCATTCTTAGCTTCAATTATATTTGTTTCAGCATCAGCTTGGCCTGTACCAGATGTATAAGCATGCTTTCTATCTAAATAAATATCGGTAGCATTACGCTTTTTACCCCAATTCATCCAGTCACGGCCATACTCATCTCGACCATCTACAATACCATCTTGATTGGTATCATAAACATGTTTCCATCTTGGATCATTTTTATCGGTACGTTCAGCTTCGTTAAACTGTGTACCTAAAGACCGACTTTCAAAACCAGAGTGGCCAGCTTGTTTTAAGTCATCAGGGGTTACTTGAGGATTTGCTTGTTGTTCTTCTTGCTGTTGTTGCATTTCATTTTCAGCAACAGCCATTTTAGCTTCGTAACTATTTAGATCAACTTCATCTCCTAACCCAAGGGATTCAGCTGCTTTGCGTTCTGTTTCAAGTTTTGACCATGTTTCTAATTGTTCATTAGAATCGGTAAAATAAGATCCCGTAGGATCTATAAATCTTTCTTCAGCCATATGTTAAACCGTAATTGTCTTCCTTTGCCTTAGCTTTTGGAATTCTTTAATAAGTTGTAGTAGTTTTTTTGCATAAGCTGGATCTGTGGCGTACCCTTCTTGTACAAGCATTTTAGCAGCTTCTTCTATAGTAGCGGCATTATTTATACCATTATATTCACCAAAGTCATGATACCAGAGTTTAGCTAAATATTCAACAGCTGCTTCTGGAGATTCAAAGTTCTTAAACGGAGCTTGAATTGTAACAAATTTACCTCCTTCCCATTCTTGTGTAGGTAAGACTGTACTGTCTGTATCGCTATCAATTGTCTTTAAACCAAAGTAATTATTAGTACCAGTAACTTTAGTACCTCTAGCACTTTCTAACATAAATTGTGCAGCTATTAGTTCTGGGAATTTTGCCCCAGATTTTTCAGCTAAATTTACTATATAATTCCATTTATCTAAATCAGTTTTAGCTGCTTCTAAAGTCAAAGGGACTGTAGGATTAGTACCTAAATTCATAGCTATCAACTGACCAGAATAACCTTGTAAATCAGCATTTAGATAAGGAGAACCTGGTACAGTATATTGACTTAAGATATCATTATCAGTATTTTCTGGGAAAATTATTCTATATCCATATTTAGGAGGTTTTTTCGGTGATAATGCTGAAGGAGCATAACCTTGAAATCCACCAGTTGGGTATATATTATATTGACCTTTTAAATCTTCTTCAGTTATTACCTTGTCTGGATCAACTTCTTTACCATCAAGCATTGGAACAATCTTCCATTCACCAGATTCAATTTTCTTTTGAACCCATGGTAACTTCATATCAGTTGCATAATCACCAGTTAATGGATTCAAAGATTCTACAGAACCTGGTTCTCTATTATTTTGTAATACATCGTTTACTTGTTGTGCTACACCTTTCCAAATACGATCTGCTATTTCAGGATTATCACCTTCTCTTGGAGTATTATTTCCTAATAATCTTGTTGCATATAAATATTTTAATCTAGCAAGGGCATTACTATCACCACCTGTGGCATATGTAACACCTCCACCAAAATATGTATCTAATATATTCTGGTCAATATCCTGACCATCATCTTTAACCTTTAGTGCATCACCTTGAAGAAATTCCAGATCTGTTGTATCGTTAGCCTTTTGGTCAATACTCTTTTCTAACTCACTTGCTTCTTTTTGAGCTTGATTTTCCTCACCACTAGGTACAGCAATATGTCCTGACTCACTATCTATCAAACCACCTTCTGAAGATATTGTTTTTTCTACTGGTTGGTTAATAAGAAGCTGATTTTTCTGATAATTTGCTAAACAAGCTGCTTGTTGAGTAGAACAAGTTGTTGGTTTAAAACCTAATAATATATTTAGTTCATTAAATTCTGGTATATCTAATGCAATAGTAGCATTTTGAGTAGGTTCTTTTACTCTAACCTCCTCTGGTGTTTTAACACCGTGTGCTATTAATTGCCATCTTAACAATTTATCTGCTGATATACCTTGAAATTGATCGGCTATATCTTGATATAACTTAGGCATCAATGCCTTCCCTTCTAGATATTCTAATGCTTGTTTTAATTCTTTATCTGTACCTTCTAATTTACCAGCTGATGTTTGTAAGAATTCACTTGTACCATGTTTTACAAGACCTTTCTGTATAAACTCAACAGAATTATTTCGTTTCTCTCTATAGGCATCATCTGGTGGCTTACTTTCAGCAAATAAAATACTCTCTCTTCTGAGCAAACCTTGTGGTTCTAAAGCTTCTTTAATATCTTTTAGTGCTTGATTCTTAGCTTGTTCTGGGCTATACGATTCATTTGTAACATAATTATTATAGCTATTAAGAAACATATTTTTAGCATTAGTAACTCCTCTCGTGTATTTTACAGGCTGTTCACCTTTAAGGTTACCCATAGCGTTATCAACTAACTGCTCAATAACCCATGGTACACTACCTTCTCCTGATTCTGCTAAGTATTGTGTCCCAAATGCTTTACCTGATTCCTCACTTAAAACTAATATACCTTTACCATCATTGTTATCTCCTTGCTCTGCCCATCTCCAAACAGCTGGAGATGTACCCCATAAATCAGATCGAGTTATAAAACCTTGTCGGTCATATAGTTGTCTTAATCTATCTATATTTTGTTTATCATCACTACTTTGTAGAGTTAAAATATTAGACATGTATGCAGGCATAGTCTGGAATAACCCTAGATTACGACCTTTAATATACCATGCCTGAATGAACCTAGAATCAATTCTCTCACCTGGATTCTCTTTTTTCCAATTCTCGTAGTAATCTGTAAATTGCTTTTCAAAGGTCTTTTTGTCGTTGTCATCAGCCAGCAATTGCTTTCCCAAAATTTGATTTTTCTCATATTCGATATCTGCTTCCAACTTATCAAACCTACGTTTATGAGATACACCCCAAAGTGTACCATCTATTGGATTTGGTGTAGCTTTAATTTTTGCAAGTAATGTATCTGTTAAACTACCATCTACACCCATAGATTTTAGCTGATTAAAGAGTGCATCTAAAGCACCAGCATTATCATATATCTCACCTTCTGCATTTACTAAAGTACTAGCTATTAATAAAGCTCTATTGAAATCCATCCCTTCTGGATCTAGCTCAATTTCTAATAGCAATTCTTGAAGACGTCGATTAGAAGTTTCAATAGCATTCTGCTTTCGGAACTTTGACATCAAGTTTCTTTTAGCTTTCTGCTCGGCACCATCAACACCAGTTGTTGCTGCTAAAAGTTGTATTTCTTCACTAAATCCATCAATTCCATTCTGTCTTCTTATCTCTTCTAAACCTGTATTTATAGCATGTTCTTTAAAGATTAGAGGATCAGAATCCTTTCCAAAAGTATCTTTAGGTGTGAAGGGGATTCCACCTACATTAAGCTGATCTTCATTTTTAGCAAGCCAATGTGTTAATAATGGTTCTACTTTTTCATTATATAGACCTAACTTAGCTTGAGCATAAAAGGATTGTGCATGTGGAGAAAGTTTAGTGAACCTATCAGCATCTTCATAATATGCACCATTAAGGAGCATATCTCGTTTTATTTTATAGTACTCAGTATCTTGAGCTTTTAATCCTTCTAAACTTTTCTGTAAAACTGCAGCGGCTTCTACCTTTCTTTTGTTATCTTCTTTTAAAGCTTCTTCAGCTTCTTCTTTCTTACCCCTTACACGACCACCATACGCCCAAGGTATAGCACCTTGACCTTGATTCCCTCTATTTTCAAAACCTGCTCTAAAAGATGAAGTAGGAGAATCACCAACTAATAGTTTAGAAAGTCCTTGTATATTTTTAATGGATTCCTTTTCTTTAGCATTGATGTTGTTAATTTTATCCTTGGTATTCCTGGAGAATTCTTTATCTCTAAGGCCAATATTTGCTTTTAAAGCATTTATGTTACTTTGATATGTCATAAGTTAATCTCCCCAGAAATTGAAACTTGGATCTTCTAGTTGCGTTTTTGTGACAACTCTACCTACATCTTGAGTAGCCATATCAGTATCCCAAACTAATCCTCCTCCTGAATCTGTGACTACATCACGTACTGCATCTACTTTTGCATCACCCAAATTAGTCATGCCAGTATCTACAGGTTTTGTCATTTTACTGAATCCGTAAGAACTCAATGCGGATGAGGCTATACCTAATACTAAAGAAGCAGATGAAGGTCTAGCTTCTAATTCTGGTGGTATAGGTGTATGACCATGTACAGGTGGGTGTCGTACTTTCTCATATAATTGATCTATCTTACTCATAGTTTCTAATCTAGATCCTTCTTTCTTAAGCTGAGTCTCTTCTGTAGCAAGTAAAGCTTTAGCAGTTTCTTCAGCTTTTAGGAATCCAAACTTCCTAGCATTATCAGCTGCCAGTCTAGCAGCTGTAGCTCCAGTTTGCTCTCCTGCATAATCTTGAGCGTACATTTTTATCAATGCTTCTTGTACTCTAAAATCTTTATTAGCAAAGATTTGATCTAGTTGTTCATCATATTGTTCCCATTGATTAACCATAGCCCCAAACATAGCTTCCTCTTCTATGTCTGCTGCTATCACTGAGTTATTATACTCAGCATTATTCAATTGAACTTCATTCAAATAGCTTTGATTATCCCTATCAAACTTGGATAATTTAGCTCTATTGCGAGCATCTACTGCTCCCACTTTAGTATTATGTTCTGCTACCTGCCCTGCGGCTTGTACTGCGAACATTCCTGCTGATACTGGATCGCACACGGCAAAATTCTATAAAGGTTAATTGGTTAGGACCATGTTCAAGTTCCCGTAAGAACTTAAATCCTAGAAACTTTAGAAGTTTGAGATGAGCGGTATTCCGTTTATCTACAATGTTCCAAAGAAGTTTTTCTTTTCTACTTTCTATAAATCGTTTAGCTTCTCGGGCAAAGGTGAAAGGGTATTCATGGATAGCTGGGGTACATAACATCCAAACCTTGCCTCCCTCATTTACACCTGCCATACCAGCAGTCCTGCCGTTAGGCACTTCAAACCAAACTGTATCTCCATAGAAAGCAGCAAGAGGAAGATGGAGAAGTGGAAAGTGACCATGACCTTCGTATACTTCTCTATAATCATCTTCTCTAAGATTAGAAGCTACCTCAATAGCAGCTTCCATTGTAATTGGGTGAATGTATTTAGACACGTTGATAGTATCGTGGCGAGTAATCTCCTTCCCAATTCATTGAATTAAGGGTAGCAGGAGACGGGTGATTAGATTTTAAAAGTACAGTAGTATTTATATTTCTATCATATACTGGAATAGTATGTACATAATTATCTGCTATTGCAGGTTCAGATGCATCTATATTGTCCCATTCTAATGATTCAACTGTATAAGTATAATCTGCTCGGCCTCTACGTTTAAGTGTAACATCTATAACTCCAACATCACCAAAGTCAAAATTCATTCTATGTAATACTAAGGAACCTCTTGTTTCAGCTTTAATAGCTTCTCCCTCAGCTCTGGTTACATATATTTTAGGTAACTCAATAGAGAATTCATATTCATAACCAATTATTAGATCAGTATTAACTGAACTTGTAGAAGCACCAGCTTCTGTAGAAGTCTTCCAGTTTCCAGGTAATGTTATTGTTTCATTAGGAGCTGTACCTGTTATAGCAGAACCTGGTATATCATAACTCTTACCTGCTGCATCACTAGCTGTTGTACAATATGCAGTTAAGGTGTTCGAACTATAATAACCACTACCTAATGTAAAAGTAGTAGTATCAGCTGCTGTATTATATGTCATATCACCAGAAGCAATTGTCTTCTTAGTATCTAGAAATACTCTATGACTTCCTGAATCTGCTGAAATAGTATATGTATCAGGTTTGATTTTAATATCAAATTTTTCTAATGTAAATTTAGAACCATTTGTTAAGATAGCATAATATGCGTCATCCATAATACAATGATAAACTACATTATTAGGCATAGTCCATCTAAACCAAGCAGATTGTCTTCTCTTCTGACCTTGTACATAATACTTATAACCCCAGACTTCATTTGTAGCGGTATGTAATGTACTATCAACTGCAAATAGAATTAAATCATTTTCATTAGATTCAGAGGCTAATGTAATATTAGCAGGGAATAGATCTCCTATAACTTTACTTTGCTCTTCTAATACTGGTTCTTCCCTAGAACTAACTCCTCCCATTTCATAAAATCTAGCACTCTTTGCGGTGCTATTTATAAACCCTATAGTAGTACCTAAGTTAACAGGCTGGCTATTAGGATTAAATGCATAAGAAGAAAGATAACTAACTTTAGCAGTTTCAGGAGTTAATAATGCTTCAGCTCCAGAACTTAATAAGAACTGCTCACTAGCACTAAACATAACTAAACCACCTGTTGATTCAACAGCATCATATAGTTTAGTTGGATAAGTAGAACTCGACTGTAAATCAATTGGATCTGCATTGGATATAGCCATAGCAGTTTTAGCCCAGAAATTATAGAAATCATTTACTCTAGATAAAATGACTTTATCTTCTGAAAGTAGAGCAATTCTATTTCTATAGAACATCATTTTTTGTATAGGGTTTCCTACAAATGATGGTTCTGAGTTTGTGATATCATCACCTACATCTCGTTTCCCCCAGTCTGGATAATCAAATCTAAAGACACCATTGGTATAATTTCTACTAGAACCACCATTAATTGCATAGGTACCAGGTGTAACCTTGGTGAGCTTTAGTGGCATTGTATCTGGATCAAATTCTATATTAATACCAGGTTGACAAACTTCTTCCCATACACCTTCACCAAAACGAGCTGGATGTATAGTAACATTACCTGTTGTAGTACCAGATGCTGAGTCTGTAACAGTAAATGTGTTAGCATCAGCAACACTTGTTATTGTATAGTACCCATCACTAGCATTACCACTTGTAAAATCAAGGATAACCTGACTCCCATTAGCAAGGCCATGTCCAGTAGATGTAACTGTTACTGTACTACCTGATCTAGCATATGTAGCATTTTGTACAATATCAGCAGATATACCTTCAGCTTGAAACTTAAGGTAGTAATCATCCATATCTTCACCACTATTAACGATACGAACAGTATATCCGTGACGACATGTACGTGGTAAGTCTGCTATATTATTAGCTTCACTGGTTATTACATTAATTAATGTCTGCTCTGGAGTTGATACACCAAATGGTGTAGCTCTATATAAATGTATACCATTTCCTACAATTGTAGCAGTTATACCTGTACCACTAATTGCATCTAATGTTGTTTTCAGGTCGCCTAGTATACCAGCTGCTGATACATGTTCTTCATTATTTGAAGAAGTCGGTTGAGGTCTCACCATAGCTAAATTAGCTCTGGATGTAACGGTTACATGACTTTTAATTGTTACAGTAGTTGTTACACCTTTCTGAGACGTATACTGATGTGTATCATTTGTTGTCCAACCTTCTCCACCAAACTGCAGTTTAGCATATGGTGCATAAGCATCATGATAGTTATCATTATCTGAGTCATCAGTAGGTTGAGGTGTACAACGTGTATCCATCTCATATCTAAGATTACTCTTACCCCCTGAACTTCCATTAGGTGGTGAAGTTGATCCTATAGCCGTACCAGTATTAACATTTACATACTCTCTACCCATCCCTTGGCAATCACCATTACTAGATCCACTATAACTGATAGATTCATCAACTACTATGCCAGTAGCACGGGGATATGAAACAGTAGTATTATCTTGAGGATCATAAATATCTAAAGCATATTGCTTACCATATGCTATACTATCTAGTTCTATATAAGCTTCATTAACTAATTTAGGGGACTGCTTATCAGCAGTTGTCAGCATTGCTGTATCTTTCTTTCTATTAACAAAGAACGTTGTCTCATTAATAGTAAGTACCTGTATATCAGAAGACTTCTCATCTGATAGACCAGAGTTATCTAAGTAATTAGCTTTATTTGTTCCAGCAACAAGGGAATAGTCCACTGGAATTGAAGCACCGTCACTACATCTCCAAACATTAACCACCCCTGCATTCGAAACTTGTCCAATATATTGCTCTGTATCTGTTGTATATATGGGGAACCATTTACTATGGGAACCAGTGTCAACAGCATAAGTTTTACTATCTCCGTATGGGTTACTTGTGGTGGTAATATCTTTTACTAATGAACTGCCAGGCCGTTTTGTTAATTGTGTAACAACGTCTGGATATCCATTTAATAAATCTACAACTTGTCCAGGTGCCTTTCTCTCATCTGGTTGAGTAGACATTCCTAAGATATAGTTGCTTATTTTTTGAGTGACACTTGACATTATCTTCTCAGTGCTTGATAAGGTTTGTAAGATTGGTATGCAGATTCATCTGGCCAGCCCATCATGTTATGATCACCTTGGTTACATTCATATTCCATGCAAGCTGCTCTAGCTTGAGCCTCATAAGTTGCTAACATTTTCTGTAGTTGAGCATTAGATACTAACTGTACAGCAGCTCGACCACATGATTTATATATTATATATCTTTGGAAAGGTGCAGGTATATCTTCAAACAATAACCTTCTTACATAATTAAAATAAAAATAATCATCATCAGGAAATTCAAATGTATGATTTACTCTGTCATACACTTTCCATATTCCATCAGAACTATCCTTTCTTCTAACAAAATCACGGGTCCGATCCCAAGCATCTGTACCATCTATAGCCATAACATCTGATGGTATTATAAATTTATTATCAGATGTTTTATCTGAGTTTTTTATATGATATTCTATATTAAATGTCCACCCTTCATTCTGAACATCTTGATTTACTTCTTTAAATATATTATAGATAAATGATATCTCTGGATTATTAAAGTCAAGACCTGATATGGGGGACTGACCGATGCTACCAAGAATCGCATTGACTGCGGATAGTTCGGTATCGAGATCAACTGTTGTGGTAGTCATAGGTATAAATATTTGTGAATAAAAAAAAGGGAGGTACGGATACCCCCCTTTATAAATTATGTGTATTGTCCAGCGACAACTGCACATGTATCAAGCACACCTGATCCACCAACGGTGGAGTATGCTAGTCTTAAGTTTTTAGTTGTGGATGCAACAGCTGATGCGCTGCCTGATCCACTTGTATCAGATGGAGAGATACGAGTTTGTGTACCTTTACATACACCATACTCTCCAACTGCTGTTGGTACTGCCATAGTATTATATTGTTAAGAAACGGTACCTATATTGCCAGGGCTAAGATGCTGCCTACCGTACTCCAAAGGAGTTGGAGGATCTTTCGTCACGGTTTGCTTCACCTTGCCTATCCCACCATAATCAGTTGTGTTTGCGGTATCATAGTTACCTTTAGTTCTGGTTATAGTAGTAGCGGTACCTGGACGAAGTGACATAATTAGCTACGTGCTGAGGTTAATTCAATTGCACCTGCAGGGTTAAGTGTACCTACACCCATTGCAAGACGTCCGACAAGTACATCACCCTGATACAGTACTGATACGTCTCCACCAGTTACTTGGACTTGTGGTCCAATGGCTTCAACAATACCTGCTGCATCACGCTGATAGATTAGACCACAGTGAGTAGAGAAGTCACCATTGTAAGTGTTGTTCTCTCCAGATACTGGGTTAACTGTACCAGCTAGGAAAGGTAAGTTGTTAGAACGCTTAATCTGAATACCAGCTATTTCTACTAGACCTTCACCAGAGGTTAGGTTACCTTGATTGTTACCATAG
>CEOQ01086628.1_pt1 | contig 19522 bp, 10 predicted proteins | sample 361351 | NCBI WGS metagenome assembly CEOQ01 (sample SAMEA2619907, study PRJEB7988) | marine metagenome | biome: marine biome (ENVO:00000447); feature: deep chlorophyll maximum layer (ENVO:xxxxxxxx); material: "saline water (ENVO:00002010), including plankton (ENVO:xxxxxxxx)" | depth 60 m | reverse complement strand
CTAGATCTGCCCTCTCCACTGCAAGTTCCGCAGGGGTCGCTGACAATGCGCCCATCTCCCCTGCAAGTGGAACAATCTGAAACCACTTGCTTTGTGAAGAAACCGGCCTTCTCGATTCTCTGAATACGCCCTCTTCCATCACAAGTAGGACACTCCCTGACACCTTCTGGAGTAGGAGATCCGGAGCCGTTGCACTCTTCACAGGTCTTTAGCGCCTCAATTTCTATTGATTCTTCAGCTCCATCGAAAACCGTTTGGAAAGGGACTTCGTGATTTACTAAAAGGTCTGTACCCCGACTTCTTCGACGAGGTCTTCCGCCACTAAATATCTGGCTGAAAATACTCTCAATTCCCCCTCCGAAGAGATCATCAATGCTGATATTTACTCCTTGAAACCCACCGGGCCCAAAGGGAGATCCTCCGGGTTGATCGTGGCCGAACATGTCGTACTTCTTGCGCTCGTCTGGGTTGGAAAGAACAGCATAGGCCTCTTGCACTTCCTTGAACTTCGTCTCGGCCTCTGCATCATCGGGATTCTTGTCGGGGTGAAATCTGCGTGCTAGCGATCTAAAAGAACGCTTAATCTCTGAGTCGGTTGCATCCTTGGAGACTTCGAGAACTTCGTAGTAATCTCTCTTTCCGGACATGGTCGACGATGGGGGCTCCTACTCGACTGTTTTCAACCTCACCTATGACATTAGGTCGCCGCATGAAGTACAGTATGCCGTTCCAGAGTTATTCAGTGCACCACAAGATGGACATGATGAGACTGAGCGGGCCAGACTTGAATCGGCAGGACTAGCCCACATATCGGAAGATTTGTTTGACTTCTTCGGAGTTTTTGCTGCCTTTCGCTCCATCCTCCTCTTGGCTGATTCATCTATACTGCCACTGACCCATGAAGAGAATCTGCTAATCATTCCAGGACCTTTTGGCTTTGTAATCGCCTGCTCGTCTACAATGGTGCTAATTCCTTGATTGCGAGGCTCTGGATTCTCCTCATCGTGAATCTCCTCTTCCTTTCTTTCTTGGTTTAATGAGCCTATTTTTCCTTTCTCCAAAGCCTTTACTCGCAATGCAGAGCGTCCCTTTTTCGTAGCCTTAGCTCTTGTTTCCAACTTCTCTATGGCTGAGTCTCCCTTCTCCCATAGTCCCTTGTCTTCTCTTGAGTATGTACGAGATAGCTTGCGGATTGCTTGGGATCTGTGATACTCGTGGTCCTCAACCTTACGAAACCTAAGGAACATGATCAATCCAATGACTAGTGCGACGCCGTGCATGGAGTACATCAGAACCGAGTCTTCAGAGAGTACCTCTTCTAAGGCGGCTGAAGAGAGCCTTAGAGCAACAAGACATAGGTTAGGGGCCAGAAGAAGAGCCGCAGCTAGAACTGGAGAACGTTCTGACACGGTCGTTTGTCTTGCATCGTGTCTTTGAACCATTCGTGCCCTTGGGAGACATGCCGCAGCGCTCATGAGTACCGAGTTAATGGGGGTGCTATGGCGGACATCGGAGTCTCGACTGTGATTAGGGCTCACGAGGACTTTGTCAAGGTCGTCAAATCGGTGCAAGTTATGTTCCCAGATTGGGAGCCAGGGGTAACGCTTGACCACTCAGAATTCCCGCAAAATCGAGATGAGATGATCCTTCAAGGGGAATCCGAATCTCTAGATACATTATTCGATTCAGCCCGAGACCAAAGAATACTCGATACGGCTCTAGATGCAATGTCATTGGGACTTAATGGAGATTTTACTGAATTCTCAATTTCTCGTCAGGCTTCAATTGTAGGCAAACTATCCTTTGTGCTTGAAAGGAGGAATATGGGGGGAGAAATCGTAGTCCGTGTTCATAGAGAAGGTTTGGCAGAATGGCTAGAGAGGTCAACTTGGCACCCTGGCCGAGACTCGATTCCCAGAAGTATTGGAGATGGACTGAGTATGTCGGAGCAAGGAGAGCCTACGGAATGGTTCGACAAGAAAGGCAATCCCACAATGAATGATGATTAGTTTGGAATTCCTTCCAGAGACCATCTGGAAATTATTGGCAAATCGGCAGGTAGCCATTTTACATCCATTAGTTCATCCCTTGAAAGCCATCTAGATTCATCGTGTTCATTCAGAATGATTTCTTTTTCATCTACAATTCCACAATTCCAGATTTGCAATTTTACTGTTCGATCATCATATTCGAAAGTCGTTGATTCAATCAATTTTCTCGGATTAGCGGTAATACCGATTTCCTCCTTAAGTTCCCTTACTAGGGCGTCTGATGCTGTCTCACCTTGATCCATCTTCCCTCCCGGGAATTCCCACCATCCAGCCCAAGCATCTTGAGCGGGGCGTTTACAAGCCAGAATCCTGCCTTTATTATCGAATAGCAAGCCAGCTACAACATCGTAAGTCGGCCGAGTTACAATAGTAGAAGCGATCTGAATTACTTTGTCTACTTGTTTTTCAACCGGAATTTTTCCTTCCGGCGGGAGATGTATGAAAACTACCGGGGTGTTTGACAAACCAATCTGATTGAGGGCGTTCAGAGTTCTGAAATATGTTTCATTACAGACGAAGGTTCCCGCATCATTGCTCCAATAAACCAACTCATCATGCTCAAACTCCTCGTCTAGGATATGGATTGGAGCTGTAGTCTCAAGACTGCTTGGCGCACCTATCACAACTTGTTCAGAATCCAACAATCTTCCTGAATTATCAGGTTCCTTCATAGAAATCAAATTGCTGGCGAACCTCTCCAAGTTTATCTTCTCTCTTTTCACGGCAAGTCCTAGATGAATGATTCCGGAGAATCTTGCACCATCGAGAATTCTATTTGCAATAATGGATGATCCTATCTCATCAACTGTTAGCAATTGGGTTTCGACTTCAATTCCATAAACACTGGATTCACTAATTCGACTCAAAACCTCTTGTGAGACATTCTTCCGATTATTGGAGAATGGAGGGAAGCCAGTAATCAGTAACCTATCCCGAACCACGGCACTCTGAGGGGGAGTACATTGTTCGGCTTTTCTATGCACAGCCTGGCGTCAGGTTGATGCGTCTATCACCAAAGGGGTGTTCGATGGCAGAGGAGTATGTCGTCAGTGTAGCCACTGAGGAAGAACCTGTTTCGGGTAGCTCTATTGGTGCATTGGGGGTGATTTGGTACGAGCTAAGTGGAGGAATCGGGCCTTGGGGGGCCCTGAGGCCACTAGTTGCTCTGGTGCTTTCATTGGTTCCATTTCTATTCATTGGCCAGCACTTTAATGGCCAACATCGTAAGGCATTCGGATGTTTTCTGATTCAACTTCCCCTCATTCTTTCTGTCGTAATGTGGCCGGTACTTTTCATATGGTCGATAGGAGATGCTTGGTGGGTTTCAAGCCGAATAGTAGCCAAGGCCGAAAATGAGAGTTAGAATCCGTCTGGGAATTCCATCGGACTGAATAGGTGGCCCGGTGAGCCGGCTTGAGAAAGTTGGATTCGAGCCAACTGCTCCCACTCCCTAAGTAAAGTAATGACAGGAACGAAGGGCAGACGGGTCTCATTCATGATACTTCGAATTAGTGTGTCTAAGATATCCATCCTATCTTCATCTAGGCTACCAAGCAATCTATCGAGAGGGAATGATTCGATTGTAGGTGCATCTGGGTTGGCCTCAATTGGCCATGCCTCGACTAGGTTTTGAGGCAACGACTCTCCTTCTTTTTCTGCAGCCTCTAGAAGTGAATCTAGGATAATTCGGATATACTTCGAGAGAACTAGAGATACTTCGATTACGGGCATATTGAATTGGTTTACGAAACTCACCATATTCTCCTGCAGGAACAACAGCCTCTCCTCTACCGATTGTTCTGGAGAAGGTACCCTATCCCCTTCCATACATGAGCGTGAGAGTCGTGGCTCAAGAACTCAACTAGTGGTGCGATCATCATATCTTATTGGAGATCCGCTATTCCCTCTAACTCCGTCTAGCAGATCGTCTTCGATTTCAAAGAAATCGTTTAGCCAATCTCCGTCTGTATCCCAGTTTGTTGGATCTGTCCCATCAGCGACTTGGTCGCCGTCGACGTCGATCATCCACCACCCATAGACATACTCGCCTAGACCTGTGTTGGGGAGGTGGTATTGATCTCCTGCGAATCGCTGATACTCATCCGTCCAAGCACCGTTGACCAATACTTCATCGTTGCTTACGTCAACACTTTCGTAATCGGGATCATTATCGTCTATAATCAGAGCATACAGCATGTCTGCATCGTTTACTCTGTACATACGGAAGTAATTCGTGCCCAGAGCTGCGCTTCCTGAGCATGTCCCCAAAAGTGATTCACGTAACTGCCACCATTCTTGCACGATATCTCCCGAACAATCGAACAAACCTGCATTGCGTACTAGGGAGGGCGAAGCTAGTGAAGCATTTACAATTCCATAGTATTCCTGGAAATTATTGTACGGGATATAGATGCAACTGCCGCTAGAACAATCCCATGCGCCGTCATTATCTGCATCTTGGCCGGAATCAGAAGAATCAGTAGCGTCGTGAGTAAACCATGTCCAAGCTAGTTCAGGTCTAGCAATGCTGTTTCCAGAAATATTCACTGGCTTCCAGTTCGTTGCAGTTATCTGCTCCCATACTACTGATATTTTGAGATATGTCGACCAGTTATCATTAACCTCATTCCAACCCCGGTAATACTCGTAAAAGTCTGGCATCATGTCGCCATCTGTATCATTATCAAGTGGATTGGTTCCATACTTGAACACCTCTCTGCCATCAGAGAGATTGGTGTCTTGCACATAGTCAATGACTATCCCATTCTGCAGAATCGGTTTCATTACCATTGAGTCGTCATCGGAGTCTGAATCGAGAGGATGGGTTCCATTATCATACTCCATTAGATTACTGAAATACAGGCCTAAAAAGCCCTGAGAAATCTGCTGCTCTATGGGGGCAGGGGTAAATTCCCTATTCTCCCATTTGCCTTGCTCAGCAGGTATGTCTGTCCAAGATCTATCATACCAACCATCGGCATCTGGGTCGTATTCAGTATCCAGTGGATTTATTGGGTTCATGGACCAACGATAGGAATTGACAGGTAGGAATTCTCCGTAGATAGAATAGCAGAATTCCCAACCATCGGGCATCCCATCTCTATCCGAGTCCTCGTCGGTTGGATCGCTTACTCCTGCGATGCTGTAGTTGAATGTATCAGGATCTATTTGATTGATCAATCCAGCTCGTTCTGAAGAAACTAGGCTCTTTGTAGAAAATTGGACATACAGTTGTGCGAATGCGGCTTCATAAGACAATCCATTCTCATCCATCTGCGCATTCACCGCATCGGCCCCGTAGGAGACTAATCCTGTCCCATTTGGTATCGTATCTACAGCTGAACGCTTTCCGTAGATTCTCGCATCATATTCCGCTAGATTGTCAAACGACTCTGAATCTGAAATATAACCATCCCCGTTACAATCGAAAGAATCACCGTCGGAATCCACGTGCACATCGCTGTCGGTTAACGGATTCATTTCCCATCCGTTTTGCTCAAGATTCCATTCTGTGAACCAGTACTCATAACCATCACTCATTCCATCTCTATCGGTATCTTCGGAGTTTGGATCAGAGGCACCCAGTAAGGCGGAGACGACGGGTTGAGGTGCGCCCCCGTCTTGCCAATCTTGGAATTGATCGATTGCTAGCTCGGCCCTTCCTTCCTTGTTGAATAGAATTCTGAATACTCTATTTACAGCCTCTTCTGGATCTATCATCTCTGCTTCTTCCCACATCCTAGGTGCATCCGGTGGAGAGAGGCCGCCATTAGCGGGATTGTTTAGAGTTAGATTGAGTTCCACTAAGTCGGTCAAACCGTCACGATCTGAGTCATAATTGCCGTCTCCAGCAACTAAGGGGTTCAATGTCCAAACTTCATTGGTAGAATTCCATCTAGTGAAAATAAGTTCAACACCATCCAATAGTCCATCATTGTCTGTATCGGGATTGTTTGGGTCGGCTGTTCTACCAGTCTTATTCTCCTGCTCTTCGGTGAGGAATGAACCGAAAGATTTCGAAGACTGAGCAGAAAGCCAAGGCGATGCTAACAGTTCACCTCCTATGCTAAGGAGATAGAATTGAGGCACTGTAATTAGTCCATCCGTCTCACTGAAGTTCGACTCGATGACGTTATACTCCTCCCAATTGTTCATCCCATCTCCATCTGGATCTCCAATTCTGTCCCTCTCATCGACTGGATTCAAAGTCCAACCCTGGTCGAATAGACTCCATCGAGCGAAATAAAACTCCCAACCATCGGGCATTCCATCCCTATCTGAATCAGAAGATAATGGATTGGCCGAGCCGACATCCATTGGAGTAGTGCCATTCACCAGGCTTCTGTATGCTGGACTAGTTCTGTCTCCAAACGAATCATCAGCGAAATCAAACCATGTATCATTCCAAAGAGAAGTTGTGAAGTTTTCAGGGTATTCTTCTCCAGTTGAGGTCTGATCTCCATACAGAATGCTAGACTTCAGATGATACTCCAGCCAATTTACCAGACTCTCATCGAGACTTAAATTTCCATCTCGGTCGATATCATATCCGTCACCATCTGGATTGTTGAGATAGTCCGACCCATTGAGAGGGTTGATTCCAGCGTTATCCTTGTTCCATGAACAAGCATATCGGGCCTCCCAGCCATCCGGTAGCGAGTCTCCATCAGAGTCGACATTATTCGGATCAGTCGCAGTCCAGTTTAATGCAGCCTGTGAGGTCTCTCCATGAGTTGGCAAACCTTCTCGCAAAACCGTCTCAAGAAGATTCGACCATGTATATTCGCAAAGGTTGCTCAGGCCATCGCCATCTGCATCTTCAAACTTATCAGATGGATCTCGAGGGTCTAGAGTCCAGAGATTTCCGCCATTATATACGTCTCCAATCCACCTGCGATGCTCCATCTCCCAACCATCTGGCATGCCATCACCATCGGTGTCTGGATTGGTAGGGTCGGTGGGCCCATCAGTACCTCCGCCAGCCCCAGAACCTAACCATCCCTCAAGGTGAACCAGTTCGGCTATATCTCCAGTTTCTTCATCACAAAGATACTCATCATTGAGGTAGTGGCAATCGAAGTTAGTGGAGTCAGCGAACCAGCCCCAGTACTCTTCTCCATCGGTTAGGCCGTCTCCATCGGTGTCCATTTCTCTAGGATCGCTTCCATTGAAGCCGCCCTCAGACATTGAAACGAATCTATATTCATTGAGATTAGTCCAGTCTCTATTCAAGATGAAGCCATCAGCAGTTGAATAGTGGACTCCGTCGGCATCGGCATCGCGGTCGCGGTCATATGGATCGGTTGGATCCAAGCCATAGATGAACTCCCAACCATCTGGCATGCCATCTAGATCGGAATCAACCGAAGTGGGATCAATTGGCATAATATTCATGAATTTACCGGGAGATATTCCAGCGTAAAGCCAGACGCTTGAACCGACCTCCAGTGAAGTAAGTGATGTTGTCAGGCCCGGAATCCTGGTCTGGTTTAGGCATTGACCCACGATGCCGTTGAAACCTCCTTCCAAGCACCAGGTCCCATCTCTAGAGCCTAGGTAAATCATGTCGTCCATAGGCAGGATTGAATGGATATCATTAGCGCCTTCGGACCAACGTTCTAGGTTGTACATATTCTCAGTGACGAAAGCAGAATGGGGTAGTTGAACCAATAACTGCAGGTTTAGCAAATGGAGTCCGCCCGCAGTACCGACCCAAACTCCCGTAACTTCTTCCACTTGCCCCGTAGGATCCAGAGGTCCTGCCTTGACGAGAGAGTTCACAATGGCCGACTTTGAAATGTTTAGTAGATCTGCCCGCTGGACATATTGTTCTGCATTTTCGCGGTCAAAAACCCACCATGGATTACCAATTGAAGTGGAGCCGTCGGTGGTATTCCATGCAATCAAACCTGCATCAGTTCCCACGAGTAATAGTGGGCCTCTGCCAAACATGGGGACATGCGTAGCATCTCTGACCTCAGCATCGGCATTAGACAGAATATCGCCCATAGCCTCGTTAAGCACGGGAGTTGAAAGTTCAGGACCATCGTCACCCAAACTGATTGTTAAGGTCCATGCAGTTGAATTACCGAAGATTATCAAATCGATATCTCCACTTCCAGTATCAAGTTCTACGATTTCATCAATAGGACCTATGTCGGAGTTGGATAGAGTCTCCATATTGGGAATTCCATCGTCAAGTGAGACAGAATGTACTCCTAGATTAGTCCCGATAAGAATGTAGTCGGACTCTCCCGATGACCATCTTTTCATTGTGTACATCTCTATGCCGGATGGTAATTCGTGCAGTACAGAGCTGCCATCAAACGGATCTATTACAGTAATTCCATATCTAGAACCAATCAGTAATCTATCTCTGGGCTGATCTGGGATCACTGAGTGAACAGAACCGTCGACCAGTCCAGGCGTGGTGCCCTGATCATAAGTTGAATAAACAGATTCATCAGAGGTAATCTCAGTACCCCTTAGTCCGGGAGTAACCCAAGCACCATCGTCGTAATGAATAGAATATTCCTCATAATTACTGAAAGCTTCGCCCCAATGAACCGTCGCGATTGAGATGTCGGGCACGATGAATCCGTCTCGGTCTAGGTCCCATCCATCTAGGTCATTATCCTCAATAGCATCACTCGAATTTCGAGGATCGAGTCCATAGTAGACCTCCCAACCATCTGGGATTCCATCTCCAGGGACTGCTAGTCCAACGGCGATTATCTCCGACCATGCATAGTAATCTGAATCAGGTTCAGTGGGGTCGCTTCCAAGCCACCCATTATCTCCAGTAGCCCTCTCTACTGTTTGCTGGCAAGAATCCGGAGATAGTCCAGGGATTTGCCCCGCGCACCAGAGGCCATCTCGCTCTGTAATCCAGTCATCAGGCGTACCGAAAAGATACTCCTCAGAATTAGTATACCTCTCTCCAATATCGATGAATCCATCCCGATTGACATCAAAACCGTCACCACAACCGAAAGTAAAATCTTCACAACTATCGATATCCTCCGATGAATCAGAAGGATCTAGGGGGTCGAACCATAGGCATTGCCAAGCATTGGTAGCATTCTGATACCCTAGACCTCCTTCAGTACACATGTGAATTTCATACCCATCAGGAAGACCATCTCCATCCGTGTCTGAGACTCTTGGGTCGAGATACTCTCTCAATCCAGATTCGGTGAATTGTGGGGGCTTTCCTGTTAACGAGAGTCGATCAAAACACGTGTCTAGAGTATACGGCCAGCAGAACTCGAGCAAAGCACTGGCACCATCACGGTCATGATCGGACATATTATCGGTTGAATTCATTGGATCTAATCCCTTCACCGAGATGATTCCAGAGGCAGTCTCAATGAATCTGGTATCTCCAAAAATAGACTCATGTAGGTCCGGAATTTTGTCGTTGTCCTCATCTGTGACTGGTGGCCCACCACGATCTGCTGTAATTGGGTCCGTAGATGAAACAGAAGATTGAGGGCGAGTCTGCGAAACAAAGGCCATGCTACCTAGAATAAGGAGAGTGATTAGCAGGGCTGTCTGCTTGCGGCGCATGGTTCCACCTGACTGTTGTTTCAGCGCCGTTGGATGACTTATCATGGTGATGGAGCGTCGTTCGGACACGCGCACGTGCGCGTAGGGTGATGGCGCGGCCGTCGTAGGTCGAAAATTGGACTTATGGCGTAATTGCAATGGATTGTTTCAAGGAAGGTCCAGCGTCGCCTCATACGCCATGGGAATGGAGATTATTCATTTGGGCTCTGGGAGTTCTGGAAACTCCACTCTTCTCAGGTCGGATGAAACTAGTGTTCTAATTGATTGCGGGTTCTCTCTCAAACAAATGGAGTCCCGATTAAGAATGGCTGGTGTTGAGCCGACTTCAATCGATGGAGTGCTGGTTACGCATCATCACTCTGACCATTCTAAGACTGCACTCAGAGCATCTAAGAATTGGGATGCAGTACTTTACTCGAATCTTGAGACAGCGACAAGAATGGGTTGGGAACCAATCGTTGAATGCAGGACATTCGGGGCATTGGAAAGAATAGTAGTCAGTGATGAAATTAGTCTATTGCCCATCCCAGTTCCTCATGATGATGCAGATAATGTTGCTGTGATCGCGAGCAATGGAGATGGTCGCAGAGCTGCTGTTGTGACAGACCTAGGCGAGTTAACTGCTGACTTGATGCGGCACCTCTCAGGATGCAGCCATATCTCAATTGAAGCGAATTATGACCATGATAGGTTGATGAGTGGACCATATCCTGAGGTACTCAAGCGCCGAATTTCAGGCAGAGGGGGTCACTTGTCTAATGCCCAAACTGGAGACGCTCTTTCAGAGATAGTAAATAATAATCTGGAAAGTGTGGTATTATGTCACCTTTCAGAGCGCAATAACGCCCCTCATCTCGCTGAGAGTGAAGTGTTGATGTCGATGGAAGAGAGGTTTTCAGGAAGCATAGGAATTTCGCTACAGAGTGGGCCCGAATTCAGTAATTGGCTGGGCCAATCGGAGCCGGAGAGAATTTCTAGCCTCTAATGGCCCATGACTGCTCTGTGTACGGAATTCTGAACTTCCCTCATCCTATCGACGGCTCCCAATTCTCTGAACACAGATAGTGATCTTTGAAGATAATCCATTTTCTGGGAACGATCGCTCTCGACTTCTCCTAATCTAGCAAGAATCTCACCTTGTAGCATTCTGAAGTCATTCGCCTCCGCTAGAACAAGGGCATCCATATATTGCTCAGAGGACTCTTCTTTACGTCCAGCGTCATTCAGAACCTGTCCGAGGAGCATAGAGACCTCGACCGCACTATGAGGGTCGGTTTGGTCAGACAGAATATCTAGTGCCCCAGAGTAATATTGCATAGCCAATTCATTCTCATTAACCCGTGCATAGTACCTACCTAATATTGCCATGGCTCTAGCGTGAGAGATATCAGAATCGTTATCTTCTGTTTCTTCGAATGCTCGGATAGCGTGTTCTCTCGCCCTATCCAATTCTCCCATTTCGAGATATGCTGCGGCCATCCTGATTCGGGCTTCACACAACTCGGGATGATCCTCAGAATCCAAAAGTTTCTCAACATTGGAATAGACCTCCAAGGCGTGTCTAGTGTCTCGCCTACGCCTGAATATATACCCCATGTTATTGTAAGAGCGAGCGGCGCCGACAGAGTCTCTTAGCTTGATTTGGATCTCCAGTGCCTTTCGGTGCATCTCTAGTGCATCATCTATGGCTCCTCGCTTGACTGCTATGTCTGCTCGGGCCGAAAGCAGGCGGGAAAGTTCCTCTGCCATGCTATTTTTGCGGGCATTTGGTATCGCAGCATCATATTCAGCCTCGGCCTCATCCCATCGGCCCTGTATTGACAGAATATCTCCTCTTAACTCTCTGACAATACACCAGCTCTTTGCATCGAATCCTTCCCTCTCCAGAGATCTTAGAATTCCGAGTAATTCGGTATGCCCTGCTTTGACAAGACCATGCCCTTCGGAAGACAATACTTCGGCTAAATCGTCTGTACTGCCGGATTCGTTTAGGTGGTGGATGTACTCTATGCGGTCTGCTGCAATATCTTTCCTAGTTCTGTACCACTCTTTCGCGTTGTTGTGTAATTCTTGACGTAGTGATTCATCCATAGAGCGAGTAAGAAATTCTCGAACAAGGTCGTGGACATCGTAATGGTCACTATCGGCTTGCCTCGCAAGGCCTTTCTCAACTAAACTATCGAGAAGTTCAGTATCGGCGTCAAGTGCACTGATTGACTCTAGTGGCATCGGCTCTCTGAATACGGCAATGGCCCCCAGCAACCTCTTCTCAGGGCCCGATAGTCGGCTGAATATTTCTTGTTCTACGAATGCCTCAAGTGTAGCGTGAAATGTTTCTCCCACGTTGCCCCTATTAATCAATTCAAGAACAAGAGGGTGACCTCTTGAGAGAGTATAGATGTGCAGGAACTGTGTCATGTCAATATTAGGCATGGTCGTTAGTATCTGTCTGCTTGAGTCCTGATCAAGACCTTCGAGAGGCATTACTAGGGTTACAATACGACCCGATGAATCTGCCTCGGGAACAACCATTCTGAATGATCTTGAGAACAGTACAAGGCCTACATCTTCCAACTCAGGAATTCTGATTGTCAAGGATCTAAGTGCGGAAATCAGAGTCTCGTCGCCAACCTTGTGCAGATCATCAACAACGATTAGCGCAGGAGTATCTTGTAGCCCTTCCATTATCAGATTCACTGCCATTGTTGCTTGAGGTACTGGAGTGGCGGCCAAATAGTCTGAAAGATCGTTGTATCCCATCGCAGATAACCATTCAGAAGTTGCCTCAAAGAATGCCCTAGAGCCTTCCCAATCTTGGCAGCGATGATATAGCAAGTTTCTCCTATGTGTAAATCTCTCAAGCAGTTTTCCTGCCAGAGAGGTCTTACCTATTCCAGCTATTCCTGGAATCAGGATTGAACTAGAGTGGTCTTCAAGGAGATTAACCATGCTATCCAATTCGTCGTCTCTTCCGAAGAATCTTCTAGTTCTGGGCAAGTCATTTAGTGAATTCACCAACTGCTTCTCGATGTGTTTCGATAGGTCTCTTTCAATTAGTTCAGCAGACAGTGTGGAAAGATCAACTGTCCCCGTTTCGTCAATATATCGCAGAAAGTCAACGTGCCTGAGGGGTAAGTCAGTCGATTCTAAGGCATGCCCTAACTCCATCGTTTCAGATCTACCATCAGGATGGATCAATCTGATTGTCTGAGTGCTGACCTTGGTCCAGATATCATCGGCAACATTTGCACCTTCTTCTGTAAGAAAGTATGCCTTGCGCTTACGAGAAACTCCTGAGACATGTGCCTGCCTCTCAATCAAGTGTCCCTGCTCCCTCATTCCAGCAATAGCACGGGGTACATTTGAGCGTGCTATTGCGACAGCATTGGCTATTCCCATCTGAGAAAGAGCAAACGGGACTTCGACTTTATCGGCATGATCGACGTAGTCCCTCAGGTGCAGTAAGATGCGTTCCTGAACCCCCGGGCGGGGAACAGCCATGCTTGTCATATTGGTTGAGCGTAATCATCTACACAAGAAGTTTCGTGAGATGCGAGCCTGACATGAATCATGACTGAGGATGATCTGGATCGGGCACCCACTCTTGGTTATCAGGATCCCACAACCACCCAGGATGATCGTCATGCTTCTGGAGTCTAGATGTGTTTTCATCCTCTTCGTCGGCAACTATATCCTTGGCCCACGCGTAAGTATCTTCTTCCTCATCCGCATCTTGATTGGCTTCGGTTGTACCCTCAATTAGTTCGTCTTCATCGACCTCGAACTCAACGAAGAAGTATACTAGGCCCCCAAGCAATGCTAGAGTAACTATTGCAATAAGAGCGATGGAACCGAGGCCCATTCCTCCTCCGCCGGAACCAGAGACGGTGATTTTCGTTCCATCAAAATCTTGTCCGGCGTACTTGAACAAGGGTGTGGCAGTTCCATCTATTCTGGAAGCAGGTACTCCGAGAGACCAAATTGAATCTTCACCAACTACGGTATTATTCACATTGTTTCCATCTATGGTAACTGTGACTGTTTTTCCGGGCAAACCTATCCCCGTAAAGACTGCAATTTCATCATCTCCGATGGTAGAATCTTCAGGCGGAGATATGGAGAATTGGATTCCCTGAACAGTTAGAGTTACTGGATTGGAATTTATCTTGGAACCAAAGGTATCCGTAGCTACGAATACTACGTTCTCTAGTGTCCACGTAGACATGTCAGTATCATAGAAGAACATGGTAACTGGATTGTAAATAGCCATACCGTCAGTTCCGACATTTACTACGATTCCATGATGGTCGTCTTCATCTGAGTCATCATTATCGTAAACTGAGAGAATTAGTTCTTGCCCGGGATCAACATCGTCGAAGAACTGTAGTAAATCAATTTCTGCCTTGGTACACCTATCCTGCGACTGTGAGTTAGTTTCGCAGTAAAGAATAATCTCATCGGGCCAAAGAGTTGCATCAAATGTGGGTTGTGAATTTCCAGCATCTGGGGGATTATCTGCTATGATAGTTGCCTCTGCCCAATCGCTGTAATCGTAACCATCGTAAGATCTGAATCTTACAAGATATTGTCGGTCATGCATCAATACTGTAGAATCCCACTCTAAACTCCAGGCGCCGTTGGGCGCGAAATCAGAGACGGAGTCAGAAATCACAACTAGGAAATTATTGGCTACGTCCTGAATCTCAAAATCCACCCTCGATACCGAGCCGTCATTATCCCTAGCGACTCCTTCGAAAATCGTCTCAGTAGAGACCGAAAGTCTCTGTCCGTCATACGGAGTAATCACACTGATGAATGGTGCACTGTTCGAATTGTCAATTGTTAGCGAGAGTTCAGTAGGGACACATTCGTCAATGAAACCTTGGCAGAAGTCACTATCGGAAGCCCAAATTGAGAATGTGTAAGTTGCGACCTCTCTGGGTAAACCGCTGAAGTCCCAAGTCCATGACCACTCGGCACCTCCCTCGGCAGGAGTGGTGACATCAAAATTGGGACCTTGGATATGGAAATATATGTCTTGTAGATCCTTGCTACATTCGACGGGGCAGCCATAATGATCGAATGCTGTACCTTCGAAGGTTATGCTTCCCTCAGAATGAGTCGAAGAGGGACTGGGAGAATTGACGGTAACTGTTGGGGCTTGCACGTTTAATTTCACAGTTCGGTAAATTATGGGGCTGTAGTCTATTCCATCAAATGCTCGAATCTCAAACACATAATCTCCTTCCTCGCGATTAGTCATGTCAATCTCATAGTACCAAGAACTGAATGGTCGATTGGTCTTGGTGACTTGGCCTTCAGCCATTCCGCTAGCGTCAATAGCTAGGCCTGCGCTAGACCATTGGCTGGAAAATGGATCCTTAATCTGAACTTCGTGAACATAGCCGCCCTGATCCCACTGGGCCAACTCATCAGTCGCATAAACCCCGGCTAGATTCCCATCATGCGCACTCCCAGTCAAGTTGACTACCTTGCGGAAAGAATGGCCATCTGATTGAGTTACATATACCGTAGGGGCTTGATTGGCCAAATTAATGGTATCTTGCATAGTAGAATCTGTGAGGGTGAAGTTACTTCTCGCGTAACCAGATCCGAATTTGTATGCAGTGTAATAGTAGCGTGAAAGTTCTCTTGTCCCTGCCAAGTAGTCGCAATCGTCATCGTCAGTATCGATAGTAAGATCTCCGTCATTATCTATGCCGTCACTACATGAATCCTCATACTGATCGTCAGCAAATCCATCTGGATTATCGCCTCCCCCTAATCCCCTGAAATCAAGGTGGAAATCAGAAGGTAGTGCAAACCAGGGAGTGTATCCATCATCCTCGGTATATATGGAGTACAAATCGTTGCCTAGAGCATCTTCAATCAGGACATTTGCATCAACCACTCTCTCTCCATTAACAAGAGTCTGGAAGCGTACCATTTCGGCCCTTCTCACCTGGACAGCATAAGGAGTCGGCTGGGTCTCGATGTGAATCTTTGTCCTATCTAGATTAGACAGATTTGCGAATGTGAATGTAGTAGAGTTATTGTCCATGGCAGAAGAAATACCCATTCCGTCACCTACGGAAAGAGGGAAACCAATTGGAGTGAAATCCGGGCAGTTTGGGCACTCCTTGACGGAAGTAGGAACAATTGAGGTTTGGAATTGATTCGCAGGCCAGGCCTCTTGATCGGACCAAACTAACTGAACAGGGTATAGCCCAGGAGGAGGGGATGGGATATACTCAGACTGAACCGTTACTGAGCTCTTCGTTACGTTGTAAGTTACGCCTACGCCATTCCATGTGTTGTGGGAGAAAAACGCGAGAGAGCCGTATTGTTGAGAGCCGGCGTAGCCATCGTCATAATGCTTCATTACGACCCCTGTACCGGGAACATTGAATGTGTTCCTCTGAATATTCAGAAGAGCACCGACGGCTCTGATTCCGTCTGCTTCTCCTGCAGCATTGATTGTGTTGTCATACATAGAGACTCCAGTTCTGTATGCATGCACGACTGGGCAAGGGAAATCACCGTCCCAATCATCATATCTTGTTTGCCCACAAGTCTCAGTCCCATCAGTCGATATGGTGTTGTTTGCCAATAGTATCCTAGCGGCTACTGGTGCTGGAGCGCTGCTACCATATTCTCCAGCCCTAATCGGCTCTCTAGCCACATCATGGATTGAGTTATTCTCAGCAATCACATCGAACGAGCCCAGCAGCCAAAGGCCATTCCAGCCTCCTACGGGTCCAATGTCGTTGTTCAGAATCTTGACTTCTGAGGATTCGATGGCAATGCCTGAAGATTCGGCCGCTCCTTCCAATTCATTAGCGACAATGTTTGCGAGGCCGCCTTGGAAAACTGTGATTGGGGCACCATCACCTGTGGTAATCTCATTGTTGAGGATATTGATTTCATAATCCGTGTAGCCAACCGCCTTCCGGCTATTAATGTCAATTCCATTACAATTCACTGTAAATTCAGAGTTTGAAATTATGCCTGCAGAATTTCGTAAACTGATTCCGTAATCACCGACATCAACGTTAGCATCCGAGATATCGATGAATGTGTCTTGGGCCCATACTGCTGGCCTAGCAGGTGCATTCTGACCGCATCCGACATCCGTCCCAACTAGAGTAGGGGATTCCAAAATCAATGGAGTGACTGGAGTTCCGGAACTATAGATCTGAACTGCTGATCCTCTAACTCCGCTTGAATCGTCATTTCCTACCACATATTCGCCACCGATAAATCTGGGCTGGGCTAGATTTGTTGTCAAAACACTAGTTGTGTTGATGTCCGTAAATTCAATCTCATTTAGTACCGGACTAGCCCCATCGATGACTAGGGCGCCATATCTCCATTGGAATACTGTCGGGATATAGTATGGAATCCCCCAAGCCCCGTCAATAGTAATGTATCTGAGTCCGGTCTGTGAAAGATCGATTGAGTTTCGAATTAGAACCCCCTCGTAGCAGGAGGGATCTTCTACCCAAATTTGTTGGCTACCGTAACTCATTCCGTAACACTCTCCTCGGGCACTACCGTTGATAGGGTCATTCCATTGGAAAGTGATTCTTTGAGATGTGCTGGCGTCACTACTGGCTCCGCAAGCCGATACACCGGCACACAGGTTACCTCGAACGTCTAGGTGTGTTCCGTTGGGGAACACAACCGTGGTTCCTGGCTGGATAATGAGTTTCGCACCAGATGCGATAACAATGTCACCAGTCAGAGTATGTACGCCAGACCAAGTCTCAGTGCCAGCAACCGTTCCAGCAGTAGTCTCGTTATCTGCAGATACAGGTGCGGCAGGGCCAACAAGAGCAATGAATAGGCTGCTGAGCATCAGAAATACAAGCAAGTGACTGCGCGTTCGTCGGGTACCAGCCATGGACTCTGGGAATCGAGGACGGATTTAATGATAGGGTAATACCGAGCCGTAGGCTCGAGTGATACTGGTCGGCCAAGTTGATACTGCGATCAAGTAATGTTCAACTCGAAAGCCACGTTGGCTGCCCATTGGGCGGCGTCCAATGAACCATAACCTCCCTTTGAGTCATGAGGAGCATCACTAATCGATGATTTATCGCTAGAACTGGCCAATGAACGCTTAACGAGCGCAATTTCGTCAAATCCAATCTCTCCATCTTCACCACGCAAAGCCTCAGAATGTAATTCCAAAATTAGGGCCAAGGCTCCAGTAACCAAAACAGTCGAGTCGCTAGTTCCTGAAGAGTAGGCATATGGTGGCTCCAAATTCGACCCTGCAGTAGAGAGCAGAAGAATTCCGGGGGCAGATACCTCTGGTTTCTGATTCGGGTAGCTACGATTCTGCTGCGTATAGGGGTCTATTGCGGAGCCAGTAGCCGATTGGGACCAAACTGATCCGCTGCGTGTAATAGCACCAACTGCAATTACTCCTTCGACGTTTGCTGGTACGGAGACATCTGAAATGACTTCATCAGAGTCTCTGTTTCCAGCCGCTGCAACAACAAATATCCCTGCCTCTATGGCTTCTTCAACGGCTCGTGCAGTTTGAGATTGTTCAGTCATTCCACTTCCAGGGTTACTTCCTAGACTTAGGCTGATGATGTCGGCTTCCTGTGTGATTCTGCACCAACGTACGGCCTGAGCCACTAAATCTTCGTCTCCTGAACTGCCAGATGGCCCCAATGCTAAGGCGACCGACAAATCCACCCCAGGAGCAGATCCACGGAACTTACCATCAGCCACCAAGAGTCCCGCCATCATAGTCCCGTGCCAGTCATCTCCCACATCCCTGATATTGTCGTGCTCACCTTGGTAGAAATCTCTGAATCCAACTAATGAGAGGTTAGTGAAATCTGGGTGTGCGATATCAATTCCCGTATCTACCATGCAGACATGTACTCCTGAGCCGTCGAGACCGGAATCCTGCAATTCTCTGATTCCTGTAGAATCAAATGCCCACTCAGTTTCTGGTAAAACAGGAGATAGGTAAGAGGTAATGTGTGGCCAGACAAGTAGCATAAATGCAGCACCGAAAGCGAAGGTCACTGCACCCCATGGCCATAGTATCTCTTTGATTGGTGCTGCTGGCCAACGTAACTCCTTAGCAGCCTCATCAGATAGCCCGTAGGCAGAACCAGGATAACCTGGTGCATCCTTGTCTACAGTAGTCATCATCCTAGGGTCATCGGGCTCTGGCAGCAACTCTAGACTATCTAACGCCGCCATACAACCACCGGTAGCAATGAGTTGCTGTTCGTATATAGATTAGAGTTCAGAACGGAGCCGAACCTCTTCGTCCCCCGCCCCTTCTTGTCAATGTCAATAGTGCAACAATAAGCATCGCAGCTAACAACCAAGCAAGCCAATCTGTAGATTCTTCTGCAGGAGGAGAGCGTACCTTAATGTCGCTAATCGAATAATCCTCTACGGAATCAAATCCTGTATTGTTAATCTCAAAGTGGAAGTAGTATGTATCAGGGTCAATTTCCGATAGATCGAAAGCAATCTCAAACACAACTTCGGAATTTGCAGGGACATCTCGAATATCACTTCCCGAGACCCCAGTACTGGAAGTCTCTGGGCATCCGCTATATGCATCACACAATGTTCCGTTCAACTGCACAGACTGGGCATCGATGAGTCCAGTGTTCTCAACCACAACATTGTACAACGCTGTCTGGCCAGCTTCTGTATCCTCCCCTCCGTTGTAATTCTGATGAGAAACTATGCGCAACGAAGGCATAGATGTCTGAACATGAATTTCGACATTCTCGTAGGAATTATTCGCCTTGTCCTTGACAGACATATAGATGGTGAAGTCCTCCTCAGAAGCATTTGCAGGAGCTGTGACTGTTACTGAATGTGTTGAAGGTGTAAATGCTCCAACGGTGTGCGAAGTA
>CEOQ01093798.1_pt1 | contig 19554 bp, 13 predicted proteins | sample 361351 | NCBI WGS metagenome assembly CEOQ01 (sample SAMEA2619907, study PRJEB7988) | marine metagenome | biome: marine biome (ENVO:00000447); feature: deep chlorophyll maximum layer (ENVO:xxxxxxxx); material: "saline water (ENVO:00002010), including plankton (ENVO:xxxxxxxx)" | depth 60 m | reverse complement strand
TGTTCAGGTCCGCTACTAAACAAATCTGTAAAAGGAATGGCTACCACGCAAGTTTTATGTGCCGCCCCGGGTTACAAAATGTATTTGCAAGCGGCTGGCACTTGCATCAATCACTGATTGATAGGAAAGATGGTAAAAATGCCTTTGCCCCGGCTAAAAATGATTCACCATTGTCAACGATTGGCAAGCAGTTCGTTGCCGGAATTTTAAAAAATGCGGATGCTAGCTGTATTTTTACAACGCCAACAATAAATGGATATAAAAGATATAAGCCCGAGTCACTCGCTCCAGACCGCATTCTGTGGGCTAAAGATAATCGTGGAGCGATGGTAAGGGTTTTAGGCTCCAGCGAAGGCCAGGACGCCAGAGTTGAAAATCGAATTGGCGAACCCGGTGCAAATCCCTACTTTTATCTAATGTCGCAAATCTTATCCGGCTTGGACGGAATTGAAAAAAAACGAGTGCCTCCGCCAATCACAGAAACTCCCTACACTACCAACGCTACTCAGCTGCCGCAAAGTCTGATGGAGGCTGTAGATGCATTCGACAAAAGTTCTTTCTATAGAACTCAATTGGGGGATGATTTTGTGGAATACTTTTTAACAATCAAGCGTAAAGAGATAAGCAGATTTCTCTCTGAAGTTACCGATTGGGAACACAGGGAATACTTTGAGATATTATGACAGATATTCTTAATTTCCTATTTGGCCAATAAATATCTTCAAATAAAGAGCTTTGCGGGATGGCGTTCTTGCGTCCATCAGACTGACGGTTTTTTCAAAAAATCCCTAAAAAACTTGCTTTATATATTTCTTTAAACTGATAGATTAATGACAGATATTTTTTGAGATTTTTTAACTTTGCGCGAGGTAAAGTAAAATGGCCCCTCAAATAGAAGCTATTGATGCAACTCTTGGAGCTATACTAACAGATATCGATTTAGCACGCATGCACCCGAGCGATTGGGAAGTTGTGGACAAGGCATTTAATAATTTTGCCTTGCTAGTTTTTCCTAGCCAATTTTTATCGCCTGAAGCGCAAGTAAATTTTTCTAACCATTTTGGTGAAATAGAGATGCTTCGAGGTGCCGACGGCGGAAAGGCTGTGCCGATTAGCAATCAAAAACCCGACGGCACTATCCTAAAAGTCGATGATGAAGAAGATAAACATCGGTTTATGACACTGCGAGGTAACGAGGGTTGGCATATGGACAGCACTTACATGCCCCTAGCTGCAAAAGCAGGTGTTTTATCGGCTAAGGTTGTTCCTTCATCGGGCGGAGAAACCGAGTTTGCCGATATGCGCGCTGCTTATGATGAATTGGATAAAACAACAAAAAATAAAATCTCTAAACTGTCGGCATTCCACTCACTTTATCAAAGCCAGGCAAAAAATGGTTATGAAGTAAAGACTGGAATGGGTTATGGGTATCACACAAAAGGCGCGCCGCTTCGACCATTAATAAAAAAGCACCCAACAACAGGAAGAAATGCTCTTTGCATAGGCCGTCATGCATACAAAATTCCCGACATGGATGATCAAGAGGCAAATGAATTGCTGGATACGCTTTTAGAAAACGCTTGCCAGCAGCCTCGGCTTTATAAACATTCCTGGGCGCCTGGTGATCTCGTTATTTGGGACAATCGGTGCGTATTGCATAGAGCATGCCCCTATGACGTTTCAGAACCGCGTGTTCTGCAGGCAACAAGGATCAGTGGAGACCCAGCAAGCGAATTAGCAGAGACAGGCGCGGATGATCGAGCAAGTTCGTTCGCGCCAAGCAGCTTGAATACTTAAACTGTTTAATAAAGTAGTTGTTTCGTTTAAATTCACTAACTTACATATCCCATATCTTCATCATTTTTTATTGCCTTAAGATCACGTTCTTTGTGGTTGCCATAGCCGCCACCGCCGGCCTCTCTCATCGTGATTCTATCACCAGGCAAGAGTGTTATACGTGCTTTTGGGTCAACTGTTTCACCGTTAACTAAATACTCTCGCAATGCACCATCGTTACCACCAAGCAACCCCCTAGCAGAGAACTCTGTTCTTTGTCCCATTAATGCAAATTCGAGTGGATTACCTGTATCATTTCGAAAAATCACTTCTTGCCCCGCTCCTCCCATCCATTTTCCAACCCCTCCTGAATTTTCAAGAATTGCGCGCTTTTCGATGGTCATAGACGTTCTGTTTTCCCATATTTCGGTTGGTACGACAGTCATATTTGAGGGTGCGGGCGTGACGGCACGTCCGTCTAAGCCATGCATTGCTCCAAGTCCGCCAGCGAGAAAAAACAACGATGAAATTTCTTCTCCATTCCGATGCCTTCCTTGTACGCTGAATACGTTCATCATGGCAGCATCTGCCTGAACTTTTTTGGGCAAAGCGGGAGCAAGCGCTCCCATCAGTAACGGCACGACGAAGTGTCCAACAGAGTGTCTTCCGCCAGTTGGCCAAGGCGGCTGCGCATTAAGGATGCATGTGTCAGGAGCTCTAACACTAATTGGTCTCATAGACCCTTCATTGTTTGGGAGACCAGGTATGGTAAGGCACTTGATGACATAAAGAGACTGGGCATTGGTATAGCAAAAGGGGACATTGATGGAAGCCCTAACTGGACCGTCTGTTCCGCTAAAATCTATATCGACCTTGTCGCCTCTTATATCCACAGTCGCATTTAGAAGAATAGGATAACCCGGTCCTTCTATTTGAATGCTATTTTTATAATTGCCGTCTGGTATTTCTTTGATTTTTTCCCGCATAGAAAGCTCAGAATGTAAATTTATTGCGTCTGCCAAGCTCTCTATTTCTTCCAGCCTGTATTCATCCATAAACTCCAGCAGCGATCTACCCCCAACTTCGTTGCAGGCAACGTTAGCCATCAAGTCGCCGATTGTCTGCTCCGGAACTCTTACATTGGTTCGAATAAGATCTACTATTAACTCATTTAGTCTCCCTTTATCCTGCAATTTGCACACTGGGAGGCGCAGCCCTTCATGGTAGATTTCAGTGCAATCTGAAGACATACCTTTTCCGCCAATATCCGGTAAATGCGTTACACTCATTGTGTATCCGACTAACTTTTTTCCCTTAAAAACCGGGCGCATTACATTTATATCAAATAAATGACCTGTGCCCATCCAGGGGTCATTAGTCATAATTACATCGCCCGAGACTAATGTTTCTGGCGGAAATTTTTTCAGCATGTGTTGGATTGTTTTTGGAGCTGTTCCTGTAAACGAGGGAACGGAATAACTTCCCTGTGTGAGCAAACGAGCTTTCGAATCAAATACCATACATGATAGGTCATAACCTTCCCTAACATTCATAGAGAAAGACGTTCTAACAAGAGACAACACTAACTCATCAGAAATGGAAACCAGTCTATCCCAGAGGATTTTCAGACTTATAGGATCGAATTTTGTCAATTTTTAAACTCCCGTATAACGGATTTCAGCAACCAAATTACCTAAAACATCCACGGTAATTTCATCACTAGCGTCCAATACTGTTGTTGTTTCATCTTCCTGTATTAAGGCCGGTCCCTGAACGGTCTCACCAGATTTCAAAACGTAGCGGTCAATAATGGAACTCGTCTTGCTTTCGCCCGTTTCCCCATCATAAATTTTTATTTTCCCTTGTTCTAATTTTCCCTTTTTTGCACCCCGATACGGGGCATAACTTTCAGCAAAAGCGGGTCTTGGCCCGCTTGCCTCTATTTTCCAGTTTATTATTTCTATATCAGCATCCAGAGGAGCAGCAGCAAAGACTTCATTGTAAGTAGTTCTGAAAAGCGACCCTAATTCTTTGATATCGATACTTTCTGTCAATGCAACTTCAACTTCATGGCCCTGTCCAATAAAACGCATATCCAAACGGCGTTCTATTTCAATCTCGGAAGCCTTGACCCCTGCTTGTTCAAGTAATTCCCTTGCTTGCTTTTCAATTACAGCAAACTCTTGTTCTATTTTTGAAGTTGTTAGGTCCGCCAATCCAACGCGACTTGATCGTAATGTTGCGTAGGAAATGGGAGTAGTAAGCAATCCTATTGCCGACATTACCCCAGCTCCTACAGGAAAAATCACCTTAGGAATCCTGAGTTTTTTTGCCACTCGCAAAGCGTGAGCCGGCCCAGAACCACCAAATGCAATCATCGCACAGTTTCTGTAATCAAAACCGACCTCGGAGGCATGCACTCGAAAAGCTCTGGCAACCTCTTCATTTATTACTTCATGTATTCCCCAGGCAGCCCTCGATACATCAACATCTAATAATTCACTCACGGACCCCTTTATTGCGTTTTTTGAGTTAGGTTCAATAAGAGCCATTCTCCCCCCTAAAAAAGAATCCGCGACCAGGTAACCAAGCGTTAGGTTTGCGTCCGTGAGGGTAGGCAAGGTTCCTCCTTTGTCATAACACGCCGGCCCCGGATTAGCTCCCGCGCTTTGTGGACCAACGGCGAGAAGGCCACTATCATTCACTTGTGCAATCGATCCCCCACCAGCACCTATCTCTATCATATCGATTACTGGGATGCGAAGTGGCAGGCCACTCCCTTGTTTGAAGTCATATTCGCGTGCCACCTCAAATTCGTACCTCCTTAGGGGTTTCCCATCTCTAATCAAAGCGCCTTTTGCCGTGGTCCCTCCCATATCAAATGAAAGTAAGTTAGGTTCACCGAGGCGTCTTCCAAGGAAGGCGGCCATTAAGGCTCCCGCTGCTGGCCCGGATTCGATCAATCGAACTGGAAAATGCCGGGCAATATCTGCGGTAACCATTCCACCCGAGGATGTCATGATCAATAGCCGGCCGGAAAAGCCAAGGTCTTCAAGACCCTTTTCAAGATTGCCTAAATATAGATCTGTAAGAGGTTGGACGTAGGCATTAATGGTCGTAGTCGACCAGCGTTCATACTCCCTCATGAAAGGTAATACCTCAGACGAGATGCTGACACTTAAATGCGGAAACTTAGCTAAAACTAGTTCTTTTGCCTGCTTTTCATGAGAGTTATCGATATAAGAGTGTAAAAAACAAATTGCTAGAGCTTTAATATCATATTTATCTACCAAAGATCTTACCGCTTCTTCCACTTCTGTTTCGTCTAGTTTTGATTCTGTTTCTCCATCAAATAAGCTCCGCTCATCTATCTCAGCCCTCAGGCGTCTTGGAATTACGGGGTCCGCGAATTCCAAGCGCAAATCAAACAAGTCAAAGCGACGTTCCATAGCGATATCAAGAATATCCTTAAAACCTGAAGTTACCAGCATACCGGTCGTCGATCCCCTTCGCTCAACGACGGCATTTGTTACCAACGTTGTTCCGTGAGCGATTGCAGATACTTCTTCGATCGAGATAGAATTTTCCTGCAGCATGGCAACAATTCCAGACAGCACGCTCTCAGAAGGATCTAAGGGCGTTGTTAATTGTTTATGAACTAGAAGATCACCAGTTTTATCATCGACTAATGCAAAATCGGTAAATGTACCGCCAATATCCACGCCAATTCTATAAGTCACCTTATCCTCCCCGCAGAATTTCTTGAAGTTCCCCAAGTGCCGTATTTATTGCAGATTCAGTTATTTCATAGTGGGTAACCCAACGAACCTGTTGGTCCATCGCCAATACCAGCACCTCTCTTTTAGATAATCGATCAACCAGATCGCTAGGTGTAATTTTCAATGGCCGTGACAATACTATGTTAGTCTCAGTATTTTTCACACTAACCTCTATCCCATCTATACGAGAAATACCCATGGCTAGTTTTTTAGCGTGTTGTCTATCTACGGCTAATCTTTCCGTCATTGTTTTAAGAGCAATTATCCCGGCGGCAGCTGGGATACCGGCCGGGCGCCATCCACCGCCCAGTAATTGGCGAACTTCTACTGCCCGCTCTATAAGAGGCCTAGGCCCTGCGAGAATTGCACCAAGTGGAGCCCCGAGGCCTTTGTTTAAATTAAAAGCGACCGTATCTGAAAAAGATGCAATCTCGGACACCGTACACCCAATAGCATCAGCAGCATTGAATACTCTTGCACCATCTAAATGTATCGAAACATCATATTTTTGACTCAATTCAAAAAGTGACTCCATGTGTTCTAGTGACACCACACGTCCACCTGATCGAACATGAGAGTTTTCAATCACAATTAATTTTGGTTTCTTTTCAATCTTAGACAATGAAGCGCAATTTTCGTCAACCGCGTCTAATTCCAACGATCCATTCACAGCAGAAACTTCAACTGCAACAGCACCAGTCAACATATGCGCGGCGTCCATTTCGGACGTAATTACATGTGCACTTTTCTCAGTTATAAACCTGTCTCCAGCGGCACATCTGAGCGCAATCGCTATCTGGTTTGCCATCATACATGTTGGCACAAATAGAGCATCCTCCTTACCCACTATTTTCGCTGCAAGGAACTCCAGTTCAGAAACAATCTGATTCTCCCGCAAACCAAAACCAGAGGGTAATTTTGCTGCATTAACCATTGCTTCGACCATTTCCTCGGTTGGCCGAGCTACAAAGTCCGACCGGAAATCTATTGCATCAGACAATTCTTACCTGCCAGGAGTAAGTTGAAATCACTTTAATTGGCGTTCCCACATATCAAATAACCTCGCCCAGGTAACTTCTGCAGCCTCAGGCGAGTATGCTTGCCTCTCGGGGAAACAAAAACCATGCTGCGTTCCCTCAAAAACTTCGATTTTGTGTCTTACTGCCGTTTTAGATAGAGCCTCTTTTAGATCAGGGACTATATTTTCGGGAACGTGCTGATCAGTCTCTGCAAAGGCATAGTAGAGCTCGCCCTTAATCTCTGGAAGCGATAGATGGGGAGAATCATCATTATCAGTAATTATCCCAACTCCATATAAAGAAGCGGCTGCTTTAACCCTGGTCGGAAATCTCGCTGCAACCGCAGTAATATAACGGCCGCTCATACAATGACCAACACAGCCGATTGGGCCAGCTTTCACCAATGCCTGCCCGTCTAGCCAAGATAGTATGCAGGATGTGTCTTCAACAACCATAGCGTTAGTTAGATGGTCCATCGCAGCAAAAATCACCTTAGTCATCGCGTCATTGCGCTGAAGTAAATTAAAACGGAGACTTCCCATTCTGTAATACATATCTGGAACTACACAGAAATAACCCGCTTTAGCTATGCGTCTTGCCATATTCTTTAATTCTTCTCTAAAGCCAGGTGCGTCCATGTAAAAAATAACAGCGGGGACTGCCCCCCCTTCTGCCGGAGCCGCAGCAAAACCCGGCATATTGCCGGATCTAGTTCCAATCTCGATATTTTTTTCCCAAAGCGACATCAGAAATCCCTTACCCTTATTTTTACTAGAATAGCTTCACGGGATTTTCAAAACTTTAAAATAGTCAATTACGAACATTTTAATCATAAATGCGTTCTCGAAAAATTCCTGCTGGCGTGAAATGAATATTCTTTTTAGGATCGCTAGCAAAAAGATTTAGGAACATTTTAATCCAACTCAATTGTAGGTGAAAATCGTGCCAGGAACATTAGACGGAATAAGAGTGGTTGACTTGACTACCGTAATACTTGGTCCATGGGCAGCTCAGACCTTGGGCGACATGGGGGCGGACGTAATTAAAATTGAAACTCCGCAGGGTGATGTTACGCGCAACATGGGTCCCAAAAAAAATGCTGGGATGGCGGCTGTATTTCTTTCAACAAATAGAAATAAACGAAGCGTTGTATTGGACTTGCGAACCCGCGAAGGAAAGGATGCGCTATTAAAGATTGTCGATACAGCCGACGTTTTTATGCATAATATGCGCCCCAAAATAGCCGAAAAGCTCGAGTTAAGTTATGAACGGTTTACTGCAAACAATCCTAAACTGATATATTGCGCTGCCTATGGTTTTAGAGCAGACGGCCCTAGAGCAAACGACCCTGCTTACGACGACATCATACAAGCGGCGTCAGGCATAGCCTCGCTTCAGACAGTTGTATCAGATCAGCCCCGGTTTGTTCCGACAATCGTTGCAGACAAAACTACGTCATATAATTTTCTTAGCTCCATCCTTTCGGCCCTATTCTGCCGAGAGCGAACCGGTAACGGACAATCTGTTGAGGTCCCAATGTTCGAAAGTCTAGTTGACAATGTGATGATTGAACACCTTTATGGCGCAGCTTTTGAACCTCCAATAGCAGACATGGGTTACGCCCGCTTATTGAATACTGGTCGTCGTCCTTATGCTACTAAAGATGGCTTCCTAGCGGTACTGCCATACAGCGATGAAAACTGGCGTCGAATGTTTGAGATTGCTGGACAACAAGAGTTAAAGGATGACCCTCGCTTCTCAAGCAATGCAGCGCGTGTGGATAATGCGCAAGAAGTATATGACTGGCTCGGAGAAATTATAGCCACACGAACTACTGCCGATTGGAAAAAAGCACTTAACGAGGCTGCAATACCTGTTACAGAAGTTAATAGCCTTGAAGACCTGCTTTCGGATGAACAGCTAATAGCTAGCGGTTTTTGGCGCATTGAGGAACATCCAAGCGAGGGGAAAATTCGTATGACTGACCCTCCAATCCGCTTCTCAAATAATCCATCTTCTTTAAGAAGAATGCAACCTAAACTGGGAGAACATAGCAGGGAAGTTCTGACGGAGGCAGGATATACAGATGGTGAAGTTCAAAAGCTATTCGAAACCGGCGTAACTTTGGAATAATAAACGGCAATTTATTTTGTTTTATAGTGCGTTTATGTGGGCCGTTAATTGGCGATGGAAGTGCACAATTGCTTTTTCAAATCTTCCAAATGTAAAGTGCGTGTTGGCATCCCCCATTAAGCCACGCTGTATTGAACACGCGGCCTCTCGATCTTCTTCGACTCCCGTGTCTTTTACAAAAGCCGCATCTTTTTTCGAGCGCTCAAGATCTTCCGCAGAAATGTCTTTGTTTGGCGGGGTGAGTCTATAAACATGCCACCGTGAAGCCGAGACCGATATTGGTTCCATAATCACTAATTGGTAATGATTTGAAAGAATAGACAGCCGGGCATTGGGATATATTTGAATTACGTAGGTAAGCATGCCATCTGTCTTCCAATCTTGTTTTTTTATTTTCCGTAACTTCTCGATACGCCGAAACGGAAATACTATTCGGGAGTTCATCCCTAGCGTCTCGACAATATTTAAATTATCAAAACCATAAGGGTAGAAGGTTTTATTATGCAAAGCTTTGATGTGATAACCCTCCATAGCTGTTTCTAGGAGGATTTTCCAATTCGCCTCATCAACAAATGTAGAATAATCAAAAACTTTTTGATCCGCAGAAAAAAGTTCCGGTAAATCATCAAGCGCACCTTGGGATATAGCTTTCAACTGCGTTACAAAAACTAGACCGCATTTTTCCTCAGTTTGAACTTCAACAAGGCCATGGGAATTTAAGTCTAAATCAGGGAAACCTTCTTTACCCGAAACATTTAATAAACTGCCGTCCAAACCATAAGCCCAAGCATGATAACGACAAATAAATTTCGATACTTTTCCACTACCTTCTGCCAAAATCATGCCTCGATGCCGACAGCTATTATGAAATGTTCTCACAATTCCATCCTGTCCTCTAACGGCAAGTAAAGGAACCCCCGCAACGTCCCGAGCAACGTAGGAACCATTTTCCTCCAGGGAGGCAGACGGACAAAAAACAATTGGTAACCTTTTGAATAAATCCAACTCTTTAGCAAACCGCTTTTCTGAGCGATAATTGTCCACCGATTCGCGCCAAACCTGCTCTCCTAAATCTGTTGTATTATCAGAAATTCGGTCAAGCACCTTTTGGATTACTTCCTGATCGCTGAGCAATTTAGTCATATTTTTCACAAGAATTTTCCCCAAGGTATATTTGCACTGATTATCATTTTAGAACATGCAACAAAAAACGAGACAGGTCATTGAAGTAAGTATATAACCTCTAATAGTTAGGAAATGCTAGATTGGAGTTGTCAAAGGTTTGGATATTCAACTGTCCGATCAAGAATTTGACGATGATCGCTTGCGCGAAGAATGCGGTATATTTGGCGTTTACGGGCATTCTGACGCGGCCGCTCTTACAGCCCTTGGGCTACACGCCCTCCAACACAGAGGTCAAGAGTCAGTTGGCATAGTTAGTTATGACGGCGAACGCTTTAACGCTGAACGTCGGCTCGGCTTAGTCAGCGAACACTTCACTAAAGCTTCAGTTCTGGAACAGTTGACTGGAAAAAGTTCAATTGGCCATGTGCGCTATTCCACGACTGGCGAAACAACGCTTCGTAACGTACAGCCACTTTTTGCAGATCTAGCTGGCGGAGGGCTGGCGGTTGCGCATAACGGTAATTTAACCAATGCCGTCACTCTGAGAAATGAGCTGGTAAATGATGGGTGTATCTTTCAATCGACCTCGGATACGGAAACTATTTTACAATTGATAGCCCGTTCAAAACGCGGCAATACCTTAGCCCGATTTATCGATGCTCTATTTCAGATTGAGGGAGCTTATGCTCTCGTAGTTCTAACCAATAAGAAATTAATTGGTGTAAGGGACCCATTAGGCATTCGCCCGCTCGTTATTGGAGAATTAGACGGAAGCTATATACTCGCTTCGGAAACCTGCGCTTTGGATATTATTGGTGCAAGTTTTGTACGTGAAGTAGAAAACGGCGAAATTGTTGTTATAACGGAAGATGGTATCGAGAGTGTGAAACCTTTTCCCCCAGTAAACGCGAGACCATGTGTCTTTGAATATATTTATTTTGCTAGGCCTGATAGTTCTGTTGGCGGAAGGAGCGTTTATGAATGCAGGAAGTCCTTTGGACGCGAGCTAGCAAAAGAATCCGGTATCGAAGCTGATATTGTCATACCAGTACCAGACAGCGGTGTGCCGGCAGCGATTGGGTATGCAGAGGCCGCAAATATACCTTTTGAATTAGGCATCATCAGAAACCATTATGTTGGAAGAACATTCATCGAGCCCCAACAGTCCATTCGTGCTTTTTCGGTGAAACTAAAACATAATGCAAACCGAAACCTAGTTGGCGGTAAACGCGTAATCCTAATAGATGACTCGATCGTTCGCGGAACGACGTCTATAAAAATTGTCCAAATGATGAGAGAAGCTGGGGCGCTTGAGGTTCATATGCGGATTGCTTCGCCTCCTATTAAATATCCAGACTTTTATGGAATTGACACACCAGTCCAAGATCAACTTTTGGCAGCAAACCAAACTCTAGAGAAGATGTGTGACTTTATTGGAGCAGACAGCCTTTCGTTCTTAAGTGTAGACGGCCTTTATAAGGCGATGGGTCATCCAGAAGGACGTGACCCCAGTAATCCATTCTACACAGACCACTGTTTCACAGGGGACTATCCGACCCAGTTGCAGGACCAACAGACCGATGACCATATTAAACAACTTTCACTGTTATCAGAGAGGCGGTAAGGGTTTCTCGTTTGTGTTGTATATCTTTTTTATTTACTAGAGCGATTTTAACCAATCCGACCTTTCCTTATTTTAAGTTGAACTTCTTTTAATATACTTGTCATACATTCGTTAAAAGTGACTTTAGGAAATACAAATATGAGTTCGTTTTTGTTTGAAAATGCGGCAATCCTTGATGGACAAGCTAGGGAGCTTCGCGAAAATCAACATGTTCTAGTAGAAGCTAACAGGATTATTGAAGTATCTGACAAACCAATCAAATCTAAAAATAGTGAACGCATCAACGTCAATGGAATGACTCTGATGCCTGGGTTAATCGATGCTCATGTTCACGTGAAAGCCACAATAGTAAATGTCGGACGTTTAAGTGATATTCCAGTGTCGTATCTAACCGCAGATGCGGGTAAGTTTATGAGGCAAATGCTGATGCGGGGATTTACAACGGTTCGTGATGCTGGAGGTGCAGATAGAGGTTTAGCAGACGCCGTTACGGACGGACTTCTAATAGGGCCTAGACTTTTCGTCTCTGGTTTATCACTTAGTCAGACAGGTGGTCACGGTGATATGAGGCCTGTCACATCGGACTCGCATCCGATTACATGTGCCTGTTTAGCATCAACGCAGCAACTTGGCCGTATAGCTGATGGCGTCGACGAGTGTCGCCGGGCGGCACGCGATGAGTTAAGAAAAGGAGCGCATCAGATCAAAATAATGGCCGGGGGCGGCGTTGCATCGCCCAACGATCCAATCCAGAACACACAATATTCCGTGGAAGAAATACGAGCGATTTGCGAAGAAGCAGCGGCTGCTCACACCTATGTAATGGCACACGCCTACGTGCCTGCGGCAATCTCTCGAGCGATTGAGAACGGTGTTCGAACTATTGAGCATGGAAATTTACTAGACGCAGAAGCGGCCAAAGTTATGTCGAAGCACAATGCCTTTCTTGTACCCACAAACGTGACGTACCGGGCTCTATATAAACACGGTAAATCTTTTGGGTTTCCGGAGGTCTCCATAGGAAAGCTGAAAGACGTCCTCGATGTGGGACTGAGTGCAATTGAAATAGCGAAAAACAACGGGGTGAAAATAGGTCATGGGTCCGACCTATTGGGCGAGTGTCAAGTATATCAATCAGATGAATTAAGTATCAAAGCGGAAGTTGTAGGAAATTATGAAGCCATAAGGCATGCCACTGAGGTAAATGCCGAAATATTAAATATGACCGGCGAGCTCGGAGTAATAAAAGAAAATGCTCTCGCTGACATTCTTATTGTAGATGGTAATCCAATTAAAGACGTTGGTTTTTTGAGCAATGACGCAAAATTTATCCCAATAATAATGAAAGACGGCCGTTTATATAAAAACACACAGTAAAGCTCTCTTGATTTCTGCATATTTTAATAAAGAGACAAGAAATGAAATATTCTAAGTGCTTTAATCATTGAACACTCACCCTTCTCTTGCATTGATCGCAACGTTCCAATAACCTGACGTCGATCAACTCTAGAGGTTCAACTTCAATCTCAGAGAAGTAAACAATCTATGCTAGGGAGGTGGCATAAAATGAAATTTAAATTAACTGCTTTTGCTGCTATTGCAGCTATTGGAATGGCAATTACGCCGGCTGATTCCAAAACATTTCGTTGGGCATTCCAAGGCGATCTTCAAACAATGGATCCACACGGATTGTTTGAGACGATGACACTCGGCTTTCAGCGTAATATCTACGAAGGCCTGGTTATTCGAAACGAAAAAATGGAGATGGTAGGCGCGCTAGCGGAGAGCTGGAAAAATATTGAACCAACCGTCTGGCGTTTTAATTTGAGAAAAGGTGTGAAGTTCCATAATGGCTCTTCACTAGGTTCCGACGATGTAGCTTTTTCAGTAAAAAGATTAAGTACTGAAGGCTCAGATATGAAAGTTGTGGCCGCACTCATTAAAGAAACGCGTATTGTTGACGAACACACTATCGATCTCGTCACACCAGCGCCAAATCCTATTCTCCCGCTCCAGCTGGAAATTTTTTATATAATGGACAAACAGTGGGCCGAAAAACACAAAGCGTTAGAAGCTACAAATGTTAAGGGCGGCGATGAAGGAAACTATGCTAATCTTAATGCGAATGGCACCGGGCCTTTCATGTTGGGTTCCAGACAATCCGGCGTTAAAACAGAACTTGAGATAAACCCTAATTACTGGGGCAAGGTAAAAGGCAATATTACCAAAGCTGTATTCACACCCATCGCGCAAGATGCAACAAGGGTTGCGGCTTTGATTTCTGGCAATGTCCATATGGCTTATCCTGTGCCTGTTCAGGACTGGAAAAGGCTTGATGATGCAAAGGGCGTTAAACCTCTAGCTGGCCCGGAAGCACGGACCATTTTTCTTGGTTTCGATCAGTTACGGGATGAATTACTTTATTCAAATATAAAAGGAAAGAACCCCTTCAAAGACTTGCGAGTAAGGCAAGCCTTTATAAAAGCTATAAACATTGATGCTGTCAAAAAGAAAGTAATGCGCGGTGCAAGCGTACCAGCTGGATTAATGGTAGCTCCACAAATCAATGGTTTTAATGCTGCTCTAAATGATCGGCCTGCCTACGATCCAAAAGGTGCAAAAAAGTTATTAGCCGATGCAGGATACCCAGATGGTTTTGAAGTAACTATGGATTGTCCAAATAACCGATACGTCAATGACGAGCGTATCTGTCAAGCTTCCGCATCTATGCTTGCAAAAATTGGAATCAAGGTAACTTTATTAGCCCAGCCAAAGTCAAAATACTTCGGAAAGGTTTTAGCTCAAAATAACTACGACACGAGCTTCTTCCTGCTTGGTTGGACACCATCTACATTCGATAGCCATAACCCAATTTCTTCATTAATGGCCTGTCGAGGCGGTCCGGACAAACTGGGTGCCTTTAATCTCGGAGGTTACTGTAATCCGAGAATTAATGAACTTGCCGCTTCTATACAATCAGAAACAAACCAGAAAAAGCGTCAAAATATGATCGACGAAGCATTCAAAATTCATAAGGATGAAGTAGGTCACATTCCATTGCACCAACAACCGCTTTCGTGGGGCATATCTGAGAAAGTTAACCTGATACAGCGTCCAGACAACGTATTGGATCTGCGCTACGTCAACGTAAACTAAATCTCTCACTCCCGAGGGGGATCGCACAATCTCCCCCTCGGGTCTTTTAATGAGAGACATTAAATAAAGTATACTGACTCTAGTTATTTTCGAGGTTAGTTGAGGTTATGCTAGCATTTATATTTAAACGCCTACTGCAATCAGTGGTTGTCATGCTGACGGTAGCTCTGATTGCATTTGCATTATTTAGATATGTTGGCGATCCAATTAATAATATGGTGGGACAAGATACCACTTTGGAAGAGCGTGCAGAGCTCAAAGAGCGCCTTGGCTTGAATGATCCGTTTATAGTCCAATTTTATCGTTTCGTTCGAGATGCTTCTGTTGGTGAATTTGGCCTTTCATATCAGCACAGGCGCCCTGTTAAAGAACTAATAGCCGAAAGGTTGCCAGCTACGCTTGAACTAGCATTGGTGTCCGCTATTTTGGCACTCGTAATCGGAATACCGATGGGAGTTTATACTGCGCTCAGGCGGTATGGATTCCTTTCCAGAACATTTATGACCATTTCCCTTGTTGGGGTATCTTTACCAACATTTTTAATTGGAATTCTGCTTATTCTTTTTTTTGGTGTAATATTGCGCTGGCTGCCCACTTTTGGCAGGGGAGATGTTGTAGAGATTGGCTGGTGGACAAGTGGGTTTCTCACAGCCTCAGGCTTAAAATCTCTAATAATGCCCTCTATTACACTTGCCCTATTTCAGATGACATTGATTATGCGCCTCGTGAGAGCTGAAATGCTGGAAGTATTGCGAGCTGATTTCATCAAATTCGCCCGCGCTCGGGGCCTGCCGACTCGAGCCGTTCACTTCAGGCACGCGCTTAAAAACACACTTGTTCCCGTTATAACAATAACAGGCCTTCAACTAGGCTCTATCATCGCGTTTGCAATCATAACAGAGAGTGTCTTTCAATGGCCAGGCATGGGACTTCTCTTCATTCAGGCTATTGGTGAAGTCGACATCCCCGTAATGGCAGCCTACCTTGTGCTTATCGCATTTTTCTTTGTCGTAATTAATATGGTTGTTGACATCCTCTACTTTGTCGTTGATCCCAGATTACGGGTCGACAAAGCACTTGTTAATGGCCAGTAGGTAACAATGAAAGAAGTTAAAAACTCCGCTACGTTACTCAATTACGTAGACCGTATGCGGGATAGTGATCTCTGGTTCAGCTTCACAAGATCCCCAGTAATTGTTACGTCAGCCTGTGTAACACTGCTCTTTCTAATTGTTACAATTTTTGCACCTTTCGTCGCTCCCCATGATCCATTTGACCTAGCAAGTATCGACTTACTAGATGCAAGCCTCCCGCCTTTTTGGATGGAAGAAGGGGAAATTCGCTTCATTTTAGGGACAGACGATCAGGGTAGAGATATTCTTTCCACGATAATATACGGATCAAGAATCTCATTATTTGTCGGTTTTGCATCAGTTGTTTTTTCTCTGATACTGGGAGTTGGGTTAGGACTTATAAGTGGCTATGTTGGAGGACGACTTGATGCATTCATCATGCGTGTTGCGGATGTACAACTCTCTTTTCCAGCTATACTCATAGCCTTATTGGTAGACGGCTTAGCAAGAACCTTGCTCCCTCGCGAACATCATGATGAAGTTGCACTTTATGTGCTTGTATTTGCCATTGGAATTTCGGGCTGGGTTCAATATGCGCGGACCGTTAGAGGTCAGACACTAGTGGAGAAAGGAAAAGAATATGTCCAAGCTGCGCGGGTAATAGGTATCCGAAAATGGACCATTCTTCTGCGCCATATATTACCTAACGTTATGGGTCCAGTGCTGGTAATCGCAACGATACACTTAGCCATAGCCATTATTACAGAAGCAACTCTTAGTTTCTTAGGGGTAGGTGTACCGCCGACCACACCATCTTTAGGAACCCTTATCAGAATAGGAAATGATTTTCTCTTTTCAGGAGAATGGTGGATAACAATTTTTCCAGGAGTTGCATTAGTTCTTCTTGTGCTCGCCGTAAATCTTCTGGGTGACTGGTTGCGTGATGCCCTTAACCCCAAACTAAGGTGAAGGAATTGACACTTCTTAAAATAAATAATCTTGAGATAGAATTTCCCAGTCGCAAAGCGGTTTTGAGGGCTGTGGACGATGTTTCACTTTCTCTTGAAAAAGGTGATATCCTTGGGATAGTAGGAGAGTCTGGCGCGGGAAAGTCAACCGTAGGTAACGCACTTATAGGATTGTTAGAACCGCCCGGGAAAATGACAGGAGGTCATATTTACCTCGACGGGTTTCGTATAGATAATCTACCCGATTCTGAAAAACAGAAGATACGTGGAAAGAAGATCGGAATGATCTTCCAAGATCCACTGACGAGCCTGAACCCCCTGCAAACAATTGAAAATCAGCTTGTCGAAACAATTAATTTACATTTAGCACTTGGCGAAAATAAAGCTCGGCAAAGGGCGGTTGATTTACTCGATCAAGTTGGCATTCCTGACCCTGAAATCCGCGTAAAACAATATCCACATCAATTTTCTGGCGGCATGCGACAACGTGTTGTAGTGGCCTTAGCTCTATGCGCAGAGCCAGATCTTATTATAGCTGACGAACCTACTACTGCTCTCGATGTGTCGATACAAGCGCAAATTCTTGATTTGATGAGAGGGTTGTGTAAGCAGAAACAGGTGGGCATGATCATTATTACACATGATATGGGAGTAATAGCCGATATTACAGATCGTGTTGCTGTTATGTATCGTGGGCGCTTAGTAGAACACGGTGCAACAGAAAAAATTCTTGGAAACCCAGATCATCCTTATACGCAGAGTTTGATCTCGGCTGTGCCAAGACCCGATATCAAACTTATACGTTTCCCCCAGGTTACGTATATAGAGGATATTGCAGATAAAAATAGAGAAATTGACATAAGCAAGCATTGGCTTGGCAAAGCTCGAGACTACGCACCCACTGTCGGACCTCTTGTAGAGTTGCAAAATATCAATATGCGTTTCACCACTAAGCCGGCTTTTTTGAAAAAAAACAGAATTTTTTTAGATGCGGTTAAGAATGTTTCGCTAGATATCCGTGAAGGCGAAGTATTTGGACTGGTTGGTGAGTCAGGTTCTGGAAAGTCAACTGTGGCACGCATTATCTGTGGACTTTACACCCCGGCATCAGGCGCTATTAAATTTGCAGGTACAGAATTAACGGCGCTGAAAAAACAAAGCGAACTAGACCCATTTCGTAGACAAATGCAGATGATATTTCAAGACCCATATTCAAGTTTGAATCCTCGGATGCGAGTGCTTGATATAGTTTCAGAACCAATCATCTTTCACCAGTTAGCCGGTTCTAGGAACGAGGTCGAGACTATAGTAAAAGATTTGTTAGAGCATGTTGGATTAGGTGCACAATCGGCAGTTAGATACCCCCACGAATTTTCTGGAGGGCAAAGGCAGCGAATTTCTATTGCTCGTGCATTGGCTACGAGGCCAAGGTTTCTTATTTGTGACGAGCCCACATCCGCACTTGACGTCTCAATACAAGCGCAAATACTCAATTTATTGAAGGACCTGCAAGAGGAACTTGGACTGACTATGTTATTTATTAGTCATGACTTACCAGTAATTCGACAGATGTGTGATCGGGTTGGAGTAATGAAAGACGGTTTCCTTTGTGAATTAAAAGAAACCGAAGTGCTATTTGAAAAGCCCGAACATGAATATACCAAGCACTTGCTCAAACTCATGCCACGGCTAGAAGGATTATCTTTGGAGGGACTCGATATGGAGTCGCAGCCAAATTCAAGCTAGAGAAAGGAACTAAAAGTGATCTCTTACGACGTCGTAATCGTGGGCGCTGGTAATGCCGCACTAACCGCAGCACTTGCTGCAAGGGAGAACGGGGCCTCCGTACTAATTCTAGAGAAGGCACCAGAACACGAAAAAGGTGGTAATTCGTATTTTACTGCCGGAGGTTTCCGTTTTTGCTATGACGACATAGAAGATGTTGCGACAGATGTTTTAACGGACCTCTCCCCAGCAGAGCGTGATCAGATTGTTCTGCCAAAGCACGACCGGAAAGTATTTTACGACGCACTTATGAAAGTTACTAAACACCAGGCCAATGAAGATATGGCGTGGCGATTAATAGACAACTCAAGATCAACAATGGTATGGCTTCGAAATCACGGTATTCGGTTTATACCAATGTTTGGAAGACAATCTTTTATGGTCGAAGGGAAACACCACTTTTATGGCGGTGTAAATATTGAAGCAGTTGGGGGCGGCTCCGGTTTGGTTGAAGCTGAAATAAAACGAGCGCTGCAAATTGGCTGCGAGATACGCTATGATGCAGCGGCTACGCGTTTGATCCAGGATAAAAACAAAAAAATTACTGGACTTGAGGTTTCAAGGCCTGAAGGAATCGAAACGATAAATGCACGTTCTATAGTTCTTGCTTGCGGCGGTTTCGAGTCTAACCCTGAAATGAGAGCTAGGTATTTAGGCCCTGGCTGGGATCTAGCTCGCGTTCGAGGAACCAAGCATAATATGGGCGATGGTATTCAAATGGCCATTGATATAGGCGCTCGAGCTTACGGCAATTGGTCCGGTTGTCACTCAGTCGGGTGGGATATATCTGCGCCAGAATACGGCGATTACGAAGTCCTGGATAATTTTCAGAAACATTCCTACCCCTGGGGGATAATGGTAAATACCGAGGGCAGCCGATTTGTTGATGAAGGAGAGGATTTGCGAAACCATACCTATGTAAAATTTGGACGTGAAATAATGAAACAGCCGAACCGAACTGCGATCCAAATCTTTGATCAAAAAACAATACCTTTATTACGAGATGAATACAGGATACGTCAGGTTACAAAGGTTTCTGCAAACACTATTAGTGAACTAGCTCAGGAACTTGAAATAAACGGAGATGCATTGACCAAGACAATAAAAGAATTTAAC
>CEOQ01296180.1_pt1 | contig 19571 bp, 17 predicted proteins | sample 361351 | NCBI WGS metagenome assembly CEOQ01 (sample SAMEA2619907, study PRJEB7988) | marine metagenome | biome: marine biome (ENVO:00000447); feature: deep chlorophyll maximum layer (ENVO:xxxxxxxx); material: "saline water (ENVO:00002010), including plankton (ENVO:xxxxxxxx)" | depth 60 m | reverse complement strand
CCGAGTAAAGGCACGCAATAACGGAGAAAAAGGATAAGATACAGGAGTAGCATTAGCGAAACGAGCCACCTGTCGAGAGACATATTCAGTAATGATGTTGATTCCTTCATCATCTTCCTCAAAAGTAACTCCAGCCTTCCCTCCATAACCACGATAGCCTCCTCTCCTATTACTTCGGGGTGCTTTAGGGTTTCCATTAGATTGGAAACATATTTTCGGAAGTTTTTCTTTGATAGAAATCCGAGGAACTAACTTTTCTCCAGTGCATTCTGGATTGGGGCAATATCCCATGTTATCGACTAATCCTGCTTGTTCTTGTTCATTTCCGTTGTTAATGGTGGGTAATGGACCCGTAGATTCATATTTATTTTTAGTAGATTGCATCTTCATCTGATTATAACCGCCAACTATTCCTCTTGGTATTTGATAACTCTCCTCATAGGGTGGGGCATATCTTTCGAAACCACAAGTTTTACATTCATATCCATAGGGGCGACGATGTTCTCCATCCCAAGTTTCATAGCCAATTTCTAATTGGGGAATATAATTAAATGCAGTCATAGGGTCAGTAATCACTTGACCTCTGGGAGAGGGTCCACTATACTTGACCCTATACATAAATGGTTTGATGTTATAAGTGGGTGCAGGTTGCCCTCCTCTGCCAACAATAGTAATAGAGGCACGATTGGCTCTGCCTCGATTAGAATTGACCCATTCTTCGGGCAATTTTTCCTCAATGATATGTTGGACATAGGATTCTTTGCCGCAACCTACTTGAGAAACATTACTACTACTACAATCAGGACAATTACTAAAAGTTCCTGTCACCGTTTGATGACAATCATTACAAGTAGTAACACTATTACAACGAACACGACAATTAAAACGATAGCCTCGTTGCACCAAACCTACGCCTAATTTCCAATCTCTCTTTTGTAATTCTACTGAACTGGTCCAATCATCGTTATCATTTCGAAGTCCAAAATCTACATATTCCCATGTCCAAAGGAAATCTCTACGCCGACAATGAGGGCAAACATGAATACCTGCACCATAAGATTCAGTAAATGGGAAATGTTCATAGCCTTGAATAAATTGTTTCATTAACTGGCAGGTTTGATGCAATCTTTTACCATTTTCTCCTCGAAAATGCCCGACCACATCTTCAACACCCTCCAGATTCATCTCACCCGAAGATAAAGAAGGGAAAAGATTATCGAAAATCTTCTCTGTTAGGTCTTGACCTTTAGGAGAAATATAGGTATTACTTTCATAGGGCATCTAATCACCTTCCAATCATACACAAGTGTCTGTCCCATGCAGCACTATTCAAAAACTCTATTCCTGCTTCACGACCTTTCTTGCCTCCAAAGCCTGTATCAGATGTAGCATACATTCCTGCCACCAGATTACACAAAAGAACATTGTAAAGTCGAGATTTCTCAATTTGCATAACTGTTGTGGGTGGCAAATCAGACTTTGAGACTAAAACTGCCGCCGCAATATCGGGCTTGTAGCCCATTCCTAATTGAAACTGACTCGGAGATACTTCTCCACAATGAGGGCAAGTTCCGATACAATAATGACCGGGAATCCAACGGGGTGTGCCGTTGTAGTCAATTTGGTAGAACTCAATAGGACGAACCTCTTTAGGATTCTGGATACCATCATAGGTTCGAACATTAAGAACGGTATATCTTCCGGGGAGGATTGTCCCCATCCCTTCAGTTGGACCTCCTGTTAGTGGGCAAACGCCGGGGGTTGGGTTGTAGCCCAACCATTTATCAGCATTAGGGGAGTATTCGATGTTGAGATTGGCTAACACCTCAATTTGTTTCCAATTATCAGGGTAGTCTTGGGAAGTGCGACTTGGACCCATTCCGGGTCCCATGTCTGTGCCAACAGGCATTTTATGAGCCACACAATGAGCAATACTTGGATAAAGTTGGGGCGCACGACCATGACCCATCAATTTTTGATACTCTGGGGTATCGTCAGCAGGAAGATAAGGGTTGCCTTCAGCATGAGGTTCATACTTGCCTTCGTTGTATTGATTATTGACTAATTGCCCTGAATCTACTAATTCACGATGCTTGTATGCACCTGACATCCTTCCCGACCCATCATAACAATTACGGAATCCGCCACCATAAGCATTCCAAATAGCATTGTGCATCCGAGTAACTTCTCGTTTCTTATCTGCGCCTCCGACTTGAAGTTGAGTTCCATTAGCGATATTGTAATTAACGATGATGTCTGACAAAACATTAGACCATTGGCCTTTCTTCCGTCCTTCAACTGGCATCCTTGTGATTTCATCTTTCCAACCCAATGACATCCCGGGATGGACATTAAGATGTCCTATTTCGTGTTGGATAACGAAATCCAAATCTTCTCGAACTCTTTCAAGAGGATAGCCATGATAGTTTTGTTCCAAAGCCATAGCCAAATAATCTCCAGATAGAGAGATATAACTCATGTTGGTGTAGGCTTCGTGCATAGCAGTAGGAACAATCATAATTTTGTTAGTAATACCATTGATGTTTCTCAAATGATTAGAAGAATCACGGAGGGTCTGTGGGAGATTAGCCGCACCGGGTTTTTCATAATACCCTGCTGGTGTGGGGCTGTGTTCTGCAATATCCGCCATGTTTCTCACTATACCGTATGACTTTCAACTACTTAAACTTTTTCAAGCAGTTTCATCCTTAATGGCTTGTGAAAACTGGAATTGATAATTCAATAAATCAATCTGGGAGATGTTTCCAGAATCTTGAATATCTTCTTTAGTATAAGTTTCCATGATGTAGGCTTTCGTATCGTCATCATTAACAGGAACGACATTCAAGAAGTTAGTTTTGGTTGCCCAGTTAGAAGTAATTCCCATAGTCATGTTCAGAGTAACGAAAGCGTTAGACTTACTGCTGGCAGTAAATCCTTGTTTTTTGGATAGTTCGGATTGGAACAATCGAACCCACAGACGCAAAGTATCATCACCTGTAAAGTCTGCTGAACCGGGCGCACCTGCGGTGTGGTTTAACGGGAAACAAGCCACCAATCCTTGACCTTGCATATCAAAGGATAATCCACCAGCAGTAAATTGTCCATCTTCAATGACTTCACGAGCAGGATAATCTGCCACAACTTGTCGAGCAATTCGCATGAACTGGCCGAAAGTCATGTTTTGAGTATCTCCATTAGCAGGATTTAGAATAACTACTCCTTCTGAAGTATCGGGCATAAAGGCTGCTTCCAGTTTGGTTATTTGACCTACCATAACATCTCTTTGCATAGAACTGGCCGAACCTGCGAGGCTGGCTCGCTTGGATGGTTCTTTGACTTCCATACGACCTGAAATCATAAGTGCTTGGTCTGCAAAAGAACCAGAATATCTCTTGGCGGCAGTAGTTTGAGGGGATGTGAATCCTCCTTCAGTAACTCCTGCTGTTCCATCCAGTTGTAGCATCCGACCCCATCCTCCGATGGAATCTTGATAAGTTCTCCAATTGAACTTGGTAGTATCTGTATAGGGTGAGTTGGCATCTGTCTTGGAAGCCAAAACTTTGGCTTTCACAATAGCAGATGGACTGGCAACACCAGTAACTTTTGGAGAAGCACGCCCACAAATGATTGTCATCGTAGAAGTTAAAAGTTCTAACAAAGTTTCTCGGTCATCAGAGAATAAGTTTGGTTCGGAACAAATGTCTCCTCGCAAAGTGTAGTAATCATGTAAAAGTTGGTCGGCAGCCGACTTGTTTTCATTAGGGTTGATAGAAACACGATTCTTGTAATAATTGAAGTTAGACTGATAATCATCTCCGTGTGAATAAGTTCTCAAAGGCTTAGTCAAAGATTGAGGCGTAGCAGATTTTTCATTCTGCATACACATAGTTGCGATATGCCAATGAACAGGAGTCATCTTCTCACCGATTTCACCACCTCGAAGTAGGGCTTCGTGAAGTGGCTTAAGAACTTGTCGCTCATAATAGAAAAGAGCAGGTGCGCTCTTGAGGGCATCGACACATCGACGATAGTAAAGTTCCCAAATATCCATAATAGGCATTTCACCTTTACTGAAACCAATAGAAGTTTCTTGAAGTAGATAACCATTAACAATGGCTTCACGAATCCATTCTTGTTCATTATTGAAGTTCAATCCACTGGCAAGACCCACAATTTCTCCTTTACTGGACTTAGCACGACCCAAACGATGAGCAGTCACATAAGGTAGGCCATCAAGGATTTCTTGACGAGTTACATAGGGCTTACCACGCAAGAATGCCAATGCAGATGAAAGTTTTACCAAAGAGTTAGTGAAACGGAAACCGAGAACACGGTCGATGTTCATTGGTGTCTGTCCTTCGTATGACCTTCGCAAATCGGAAGCGAGATTAACATTGGATTTACCTTCTTCATTAGTATTAGTAGTTACCGAGAAGTCCATAAGTGGGGATTCGAAATAATTGTTAGCGGCTTGGGACATCAAAGTGTCTCTGCCTGACTTCAATTGGGTGTTTCGAGGCATGAAACGCTGCGTAAAGAGAACTGAAATGTAAGAAATCTCACGCAAAGCATCGTAAGTAGTAGTTCCTGCTTGCTGACCCGGTGGGGTATAACCAACCTTGCCTTGAACGAACTTCCAAACTGTTGAAAGTTGTCCGAAGCGGAGAGCCGAGAAACCAATATCTCCTCCTTGTGCTAATTTAGCAACAATTTGCTCTTGCGGGCTTAGACCTCTACCACTTCCATAACGGCCACTCAATTGAGTGTATCTTTCACCGAGAGAAATTGACTTGAACAAAAGTTCCATGTCAATACGGTCAATGAAAGCAAGGTCGTTTCCTTTTTGGTGAGGGTTAGTATCCATCCATGCAACAAAGTTTGGTGAATCAAAAGATTTACCACGATATTCTACCTTTCGCTCTGCAATCAGACCCAAAACAGCATCTTCGACACCAGCCTGTGAACGGTTGGCTTCGTTAAAGAACTTAATAGGTTGAGTAACAATAGGTCGAGGAACTGGTTCGAACTCATAAGTTGAAATCTGGGCATCACGGATTTTATCTGTGACGGTTGATTGTTGAATCTCGATACCATACAATACTTCATCGGCACGCTTTTCGTAGTCAATCTTGGCTACACCAATTTCTCGAAGCATCTCTTCCAAAATTGGTTTCCAACCACCTCGGTCTCTAAGAGCATTATAACTTCTTAAATCTTGGAAAGTGTTGATAAGATACTGACGGAATCCAAATCCTTCGGAACGGCCTGCATCTGTGTAAAGTCCATAATCTTTTTGCATAAACTCGGAAGCATCTCCCTGTGCCAAAATCCATGAATATCTTTTATTTTCTGGAGTTTCATCATTATTATTGAAATCTGGGAAACGAAGTTCCATTGGGAATTGGTGTTTATTTCCTGCGACATCATAAACATCATACATCAAAGGCTTACCAAAGTCTGCCATCTTGCCCTTTGTATCCATCAATTTGATAGGTGCAACGACAGTTTGAATCTGGTCTTCTTCTAATTGCTTCAAAAGTTCTTTGCCTTCAGCGACTCCGCCTGTTGGGTCAGTAAATCCTTGAACTGGAGCCAAGCAAACATAACAATTGTTGAGTAATTTGTAAAAGTTTTCAATGTTAAGTGGTTTCTTACCCTCGGCTGGACGCAAAAAGGCCATATCATAAAGATACGAACCTGAACGAACTCGGCCATCTGGGGCAGACCAATCACTGAATCGCCACGCATCCCAATCTTGAGCCACCTTTTCATAGGCAGGGTTAGAATAAGTCAAATGATAATCCATACCTGCTTTGTATTCTTGAGCAACATAGGCTCGATTTGGTCCAAACATATCATCCATTGAATAGGCGAGGGCTTGAACAGGTGCTACGAAACGAGATTGAGTGGTATAACCATAGGAATTACACAGTAAAACCGCAGCCGATTCGATAACAGTTGTCTTACCTGTGCCGGGAATACCTGACAATCGGCAAGTGCTGTCTTTCATTAACCATGCAGCGAAGAACATTTCAAGATGTTCATAACTATCGAAACCGAAAACTTCTCCGAGTTGAGTCATGGCATTCTGAACAGGCTTTCGCAAGTTGTCGGCTTGCTTCTTGATTTCATCCCAATCACCGAGAGTCAATTTAGCACGGAAAACTTCTTGAAGGGCTGCACCTATGTTGGCAGCAACCCATCCTGCTTCAAAAACAGTAGTATCAAACAAACCATCGACTTCATATCCTTGATAACCTTTAGGAGCCAATTCTAAACCGACATCATCTAAATCAATAGGTTCTCCCTTCTCATCAACCGCTACCAAATTGAAAGGACCACGATTTTTACCAGAGAAAACTTCGATTGAACGCAAAGGCTTGTCGATAACTCCAATACTGACTAAATCATCTAAATCTTTGTAAGCACTCTTAGCAACTTCTTTCAAAGTTTCTACACCTGCTACACCAATTAAAGATTCTAATTGTTCTTCCGTCGAACCTGAAAGTTTTGGAGTCGGTGTTAGAGTCGAAGTTTCAACAACTTCTTCTTCTACAACAATTTCCGAAATATCTTCGGGTGTATCTAATCCTAAATCATTGGTATCTTCATCTGCCATCTCTAATCCACCTGTTTCATGTCCATTTCAACCACTATGGTCTGTGAGCCTACACCCAAAAGAATGTAATAAGAATCTCCTTGTTTAATCATAGCAGTTTGGCTGGTAATATCTCCATCTTTATTGGTTCGATTAAATCGTGTTCCTAAACGGTTGCTACGACGGTTGCCTTCTAAGGCTTCGTAAATAGCATTAAGACCACCTGTAATCACCATAATTTGAGTTCTTTCAGTTGTTTCATCCACAGAAACTACTCCTTGAATCTCACTATCAGAATTATCAAGTGCCTTGAATCTTTCATCTCCATCTGGAATCAACATACTTTCGCCATCTTCAAAAGTAATCTTAACTTGAGTATAGACTTCAGCATTGTAAGTTTCCCCATCGAGAGTGAAATCAGCAGGACCTTGAAGGTTGGAAGAAGCAATTTCAATCTTTTCTATTCCTTCGCCACCTTTGCGAGCCATGAACTTTTGAAGCATAACTTGAGCATCCTCATTGATTGGACGCAAATTGCGAACATCATTAGGGAATAAGAAAGTTTCTTGATTAGTATCGACGGTTGAATTAACATCGAAACCGGGGAATAAATTGGAATTGTCATTAGGGTCTTGATAAATTAGGGTAAAGATAATACCTTGATTCTCAAGGTCAAGTTCAGTGTCGAAATCTAAGGCCAAAGGTTGAAGAAGTTTTTCATCCATCATCCCAAAATCATACTCGAAGGCCAAAGCCTTACCGAAACGAACTCGACGGCCACCTTCGCTGTAAAACTTTCCTTTGGCTTTATACATCAGAGTATTAGAGTCTTCTCCTGCGCCGGGTGTGCCTTCTATTTCATAGAATGACTCATAACAATCAGCAGGCAATCCATCGACACCATTCAAAGGCAGACCATATTCATAAACTGCACCATCTTTACGCCCATAACGCATCGGCTCGCCATCTAACAGAACTTCTGTGATTTCGCCACCCAATGTTGGGTCGCTAACTGCAATCTTACATTGTGTAAAATTATAAGCAGCACCATCTGACTGTGTGGCTGGAACCATCTTACCATTAACAATAATGAAAACTTGCTTCTGGTTCACATCTACAACAAACGAAACATCGGGTGCAGCAACGACTGGATATTCCTCGCCGTCATCATCTTCGACCATGACAATTTCACCAGCATTATCTTCATCTTCTAAATCCAAAACCAAACCAGCAGTTGCATAAGCCCCCAAACTATCATCATCTTGCATCTGCTTCTTAGTGAGTTTCTTCATAGGAATAACAATGACTCCATTTTCTACTGTGAATACACCACCTGCGGATGAATGAGCCTTTGAAGAAAGTTTCCTTTCTGAAATATCTGGGGCTGTAAAGGAATCTCCTGATTTGAGAAATAAGGTGGGGTCATCAACTGAAAGAATATCTTCAAACTCGGCCAGAACATTGATTTCTTCAGGTTCTTCGATAACTTCTTCTACTTCTTCTTCTTCCTCATCTTCGGGGTCGAGAGGTGTAGTTGGTGGGGCAGCAGGTGTAGCACCTACCGCACTGATAGTTGGAATTGTTCCTCTGAAATCTGAAAGTTTAGAACCGACGATATAGGCTGGGTTGCTGGTTTCGAACTCATCTCTAAAAGCCGCACCTGATTTAAGATTCTGAAGTTTGGCGAGATAGTCAGGATGAAGTGTGTTATCATTTACAATAGATTCGATATTAACAATATCCCATCCTGTTTGGTTAAACTTGTCGGCCTTACCTGCACGACCCGCACCCCCACCGGGGCTTCCGCCGGGGGATGTTCCCAGAACAATTCCTCTACCTGTGGGAAGGTTCTTAGTATAAAGTGAATCTACATCATAGGCATCTAATCCGAAAAGGTTATTCACTACTGGGTCATTGGCAGTCCATTTCTTAGTATAAGAACTAAAACTTGAGGAAGGTATTTCTCGCAACTTCTTTTCAGCACGAGGGACAAAGGTATGTCCTTTACTGGTTAAGTAATCCACCATATCAGGTCCTAATGGGCGGGCTTTACCTGCTTTATATCCCTGCGCCCACAGATATGCTAAGATATTCTGAACTTGTGGTTCGGTAATTCTCGCCATACCATATCTCACACAGAACGACTACTTAAAGATTCCGACCCGCTTCCCGAAGTTCCAAAATCAGGTCAGCACGGTAGAATTGATAAACTCTGGTGAACCATTCTAAATGAAGTCTCAAAAATGTAGTAATCCTCCGAATGTCAGGATAGCGAACCCCGTATTGTTCCAAAGTTTCAATGAAATCTTCAAAATTAGAATTAGCCCAGACCAACAAACCTTTATCACTTAAGGATTGAATAAACTCCCAATCCATCACCAATCTTTCGAAAAGTTGATTCTCTTTATCAGAAAAAGAGGCATCTTTAGGAACGAAAAAAGGATGAGTCGTAATAAATCTTTCAGTCAATTCTAAATAAGAATTAACATGAATGGTTCGGAGCCACTCTAACCACTCCTCCATCTTAGCAGCACAAAAGGCATTCCACACGGGATTCATCGGACTACCTCACTCATCAGTTTCGTAATCCGAGAAATCAACTATGAAAGTTTCAGGTGGTAATTCACCGGGATGTTCAGGTAAAACAACTTCTTCGAAATTATCCACTTCTACTTCGGCTTCTTCTTCACTTACAATAGGGGATTTGCCTCCCAATGCAGTTTGATTCTTGAGTTCTTCTTCACTAATGCCTACTTTAGCAGCCATCTCTGCAACGCTTTCCAAGCCACCGCCCTTCAAAACAGGTAATTCTAATCCTGTGACTGTAAGTGGGTCATAGTTAGTGGCTGTTTCTGGAACGGGTAAATCAACGAATTGGGCTTGAGAAGTTCTTTCATACTTTTCTTTCTCTTGTTGAATGCTGGCACTAATCTTTTCTGCGCCCATATCTATTTGGTCTCCAAAAGATGGGTCGGAATAATCAATTCCAACCTTTGAGGAATCAGAACGGTTAATCTTGTTTTGTCCATCCTTTTGCATGACTTCCTCTACACTCAATCCTGCTTCGGCGGCCAATTGTTCAATTCCTGTTGGTCCAAAACCAACAGATTGTGGAACAATGTCGGTAATAGTAGAAGAAGTTTCATAATGGGATTTAGATGAAGATTTAGGTTCACCTAACATCTCAAACCAATCCACAGGCTTTTCTGAAGTAAAAGGGTCTGCTACAACTTCAATAGGTTCGGGCGGGGTTTCGGGTTCTTGTTGAACCGATTCTCCAATACTGATGCTGTCTCCACCATCTTTGAATAAACTCATATCGGCGGTTTCTTGTTGGGCTTCTCGGATACGCTCTAAGAAAGCCCTGTCATCATCACTTAGGCTCTTTTGACGGCCTCCGAAATAATCTGCGGCATTTTTAACTACGGGTGCAATATCATTCCAAAACTCGGCTAAACTCATAATACTCGACATCGTAGGGGATTCTTCTACTGCATCTCCTACACCATACTTGTCCAAAAAGTTAATCAAGGGAACAAGAACTTGCTCACCCAATTCTGGGTCAAGGTCAAACTTTCGAGTTAGACCTGCTACATCGTCAGCACCCAAACTGGATGCTAAACTACTCTTGCCTTTGGTAGTTGTTGATTTGGAACTTTTGTCGGCAACACTCTTGACTTCTTCTACGAAGTTCTTGTCGTCCGAGACTAACCCATCAAAGTCACTCATGGTATTACCTATGTTTGCATTACTACTTAAAGGTTCTTGAAAATCTCTTCGGCTTGCTCTTGAAGGGATTGAATCCACGCTTCATTATAGGTTTCTCCCAAATCTTTTTGGAGAGACACTTCTGTTGCTAAAGTTGCTAATGATTTAGCCATTAGATTTTGAATAAATTGAGAATCATTATCGGCAGTTGGAACATCTCGGATAAAATTAGATAAATCGTTTGTCATTCTGCGAAGTTCTGATTCACGAGCAGCAGTCTTCAAAGTTAAAACTTGTTGCACAAAATCAGAATCTAAAGTTTTGATGATGCGGTCTTTGAGAAGTAATTCTCCATCCTCTAAAGTTTCATTTACATCTTCAAAGTTATGAAACAAAGAATTGATGGTATCAGCAGTAGCCACGATGCCTAAAGATTTCGAGAAATCTCTAAATTGAGATTTGATAGTGGCTTCTCGCTGTTGCTCTAACAAGCCTTGATATTGACTCAAAGATTCTTTAAGTTGAGATAAATCTTTTACAAACGCTAACATTTCATCCACGGTCTATCACCTTACTTTCAGTATTGTGGTCCGTTTCGACGGTTGTAATCAGTCAGGAAAAGTCCTGCTAATCCTCCAGATTGCACAGCATCAAAGCGTTCTTTGGCTGCTTCAGCCGCCTCACGCTTTCTTTCTTTTTCTTCGGCACGCTTCATAAACGATTCCGCTTCTTGAAGTTTAGTATCGAAAGAATCAATTGTGGCTTGTAGGTCATCAATTTTTCCTTTGTAATACATTGATGTTCCTAATGCGCCAATAACCAATCCTGCAACTAAACCCATAGCGGCGGCGGATTTATTGCCAACGGCAAATCCAGCCGAAGCGATAGCGGGGCTGGGGGATGAACTCTCACTTGATTTAACCATCGAAGCAGTTCCCATATTTCGACGACTCAATTCTCGATGTAATGCCTCAAGGTCTTTCTGATAAGTCGTCATTTCTTCGGGACTACTAATTGGAGTTCGAGTCATACTACCCAAAAGTTCCATTAGTTCCTTATCATTCATTTCTGCAAGGTTCATATTCTTACGAACTGCAATAGTTTCAGCAGCGAAAACCTGTGTAGGTTGCTCAACTAAACAATCAGTAATCTTCCTAAAACCACGGATACCTCTCCCACGCTCACCGAGAACATATTTTCCCGGTCCTGTCTCGTGGGCAAGTTTCACAAAATCTGTCAAGTTAATTTCATCCTCGGAACTAATCAAATCTTGAGTCCCAGAGTTCTTAACTCCTTTGACATATCGGCGCACAAAATAAGTCATCAAATAGTCATACTCTTACGACTACTTAAATGTTCGCATAATTGCTTTGGGATAAATATCCCAATTAAGACCAGATTTTAGCGAGAGACTCATAACAATAATCCAAAGTTTCATCGGATACATTGTCCGTTTCGCCTTCAGTGACTTGAAGTTCTACCAAAAGTTGTTGAAGTCCTTTGATAGTTTCATTCATTTGCCTCCACTTCAAATTACGGATTTTAGAATACAAGTTTCGAGCATCGGCTCGGTCTTCATAACCCTTTTGAATCAGATATTTCTTCAAGGCTAACAAATCCAAACGCCAGCGAATACCTCCACGCCTTTCTTTAGATTGAGCATGACGGAACATAGGGCGGTTTCGAAGAATACCAATTACTTCACGAGAAGTATAACGACGAGGCTTCAAACGAAGCATCTCTTGAGCAATATCAGTAGAATACCCATAACCTTGATGGTCTAATAAATAATTAACGATGTCGAAGACTAAAGTTTCGACTAAAGGTAATGGGCGGGGCTTATCGTCAGCGATACTCCTCACCTCATTCTTCTTCTGTATTATCGTCTTCAGATTCTTCTGGTTCTGGTAGGTTAAGATGCTCTCGCACCAGAGCAGCCTTCGCAGACTCATAATCGTCTTTGGCTTCTTGAAGGGTCATACCTTCCTCTTTCTTAGCCAAAATATATTTCTTACGGTTAGATTCAAACTCCATCAAATCCAAAATGGCTTGATTGAACTCATCATAAGCAGGTGATTCTAAATCAGGCGGATTCTCAAACAAAGTATTGATTTCCTCGTGAAGTTCGGCGGCAGTCAATGGGGTGACATTAACGAACTCTTCCAAATCATCATCCAACACAGAACCCTTGCTTCCATCATTCGTTAGTTTATCAATGAACTCTTCGGCTGCTTTCCTTTCAACTCTCATCCCAATGCGAGGCCAGTATCTAATCTCGGTCATAAAACTACTATGACAGAAGACCTACTTAAATGTTCTTAATTTTCTCGAAGAGAATAAACATGAGAACTACCTGTTAGTAAAGCATGAGTTACAGCATCAGAATCAGAAGTTCTATCGCCGTTAAGAAACCACTGCTCGCCTGTGGACATACTAATTTCAATTAACATTTTCAATTCTCGATAATCAGCAGAATCTCTATTCATTAACCATCTCCTCCAATGTAAAGTGTTGCCACTCTCCTGCTTGTTTGCCATTTTTACTAATGAAAACTCTACTGGTTCTAAATCCTTCTTGACTTCTTACTTGGTCGGAGAAAAATCTTCCCAAACATTCTAAGTTCCACGGGTCTTGTGAAAACTTTTCTCGATATTCAAATTGAACCTCTTGAGCAACTTCGAGAGGATTAAAAATCATCCCAAACAAAGTATCATAAGACAACTCTCCAATGATAACATGAAGTCCTGTCCCACTGGATGAGACTCGATACCAAACTCGTTGAGCAAAATCTTTATTGAGTTCTCTTAGAGCCTGTTGAACCTTTGTATCAGAGATACAAACATCATCCCAATCGAAAGATAGGCCAACCATGTTAATCAATAAGGTGGAACTCCCTATTAAACCTTACCATTGTCGCCAATTAACTTCAGTCTTGTCGTCGCTAATGATGTAGCCACTTCCTGAAGGCTGGGTCGCAGGGGTGTAGAAAGGATTTTCTACATTTTCGGCGGAAGATGTTTGAGTCTTAGCCGTGCCGTCATCATTCCACTCATCCGAAGGCTTGTAGTCTTCATAACCCTTCTTAATATAGGTGAATCCTTTTTGCTTCAAATGTTGTTCGTAGATATATCTTTCATCAGTGCCATCTCCTGCATAATCATATACATGGTCGGCACGAGGTCGGCGAGTATCCAGATATTCATTAGAGGGTCCAATAGACTGACTAAAGGTTAAACCGCCGTTGGCTTCTTTCCATGAGTCGCCTTCCCAATCCGCAGGAGTATTTCCGGGTGCGGCGGAATTGGTGTAAAAGTATGATAGATTCCATGCAGGGTGGCGACAATAACTTTTGCCATCGTCGTCTGCATAACATCGGCCTTTAGTTTTCATAGTTCCATCACGGTCGAGACCAAGACATTCACTATCAGCACTACATTCTTGAGCATCATCCTTTGGATTGTAATTATCATAGCGTTCAGGCCACCATGAGAAACCAATACAAGTTGGGTCAGCATGACAGGCTGCTGCGGCAGCACTTAGTCCTTCATATTGCGCTCGTGGTTCTGAATTAGGAATAGTTCTCTTTTGGTCTTGTGTGCCTCTCCACATATTAGAAACACCATATTTAGGATAAGGGCTTCCGCTATACTTGGTGAAATGTTCTTCAGCAGGGAACTCATCAGAGCATTCTCCACTGACACAATAAGGCTTATCAGCAGGACAACCCAAATCATCTGAACAAGCCACTGCATCGGAATCCTCATCATCAGTAGTTACGACAGGAGTAGTAGTTGTAGTGGTAGTGGTGGTAGTAGTCTCATCTGATTCATCATTTTTAGTGAATTGCCAATATGCCAAACCGCCTAAAACCACGGCGGCAGTAATTCCGATAACTTGCGGCTGCATAGTTATTCTGACTCATCACTGCTACTTAAAGATTCCGATTCCTCTAAAGCAGCCTGAACTGCTAATTTCGTCAGTAAAGTATTGCGCCAAAGAACCCAGCGAACAAAGAAAATGTCTAAAAAGCCGTGCATGACTACTACAAAAGTCAAAAATACAATCCAGAACCATTCCCAATCCATGTCCTCACTCCCATGTTAGTTCCACAACTTGACCTTTCTTCTTACGACGAACTTTGCTGTCGGGTTTCACGATAGGTATCTGAAAACTTTCAGTTCCGAAACGATATGTCCAATTATCTTTCGTCCATTTCACATCTCCGATATGTGGGACATGAACTAACAACTTGTTGTTCTCTTCGTCAAGTTCCAAAGCGGGCGAGATTTGGAACTTGAGACCACGCTCTCCCCAAAGCGTCTGTGCAACATCAGCGAGGCGGGCAGAACGAGGTTCGAAGGGCAATCGAGTCATTCCGACTAAACGAATGTTTTGGTCGGAGGTAAGTCCCTTAAACTTTGCGAGATACGGTTGTTGAATATCGTATTCGGTTTTGAGGAGGGCAACCGCAGGGTTGTTATCAGGATTCTCCCAAACTTGAGTTCCAAAGTTAGGAATAATTTGATTAACAATAATATGTTGAACAGGGATTTTCATAGTTTCCAAATATCGAACAGTTCTCATGCACTCGGCAAAAGCGGCTTCCGTAGGGATTGAAACTAAATTAACACTAATGAAGTCGGGATTGCGTAGCAAACTCTTCAATTTTTCAATACGCTCGATAAAATCTTCGAGTAAATTAACCAGTTTAGAAGTATCACCTTTCTTGATAAAGAATCCTTTGAGATTTTCGATTTTGGCTTTCATACGCAAAACTTTCAACAAAAAGGTGTTGAGGTAGTCAGGTGCAGACAAGGCTTTCAAAGTGTGTCCTGTTGGGGCAGTATCAAAAACAATCACATCATATTCAGCAGATAAACACAATCTTTGTATTTCTTCCATAGCAAAGGCTTCATCCATACCGGGAAAATTACTCAAGTCAGATAACATAGAACTATCGAAACCGGGGAGAGTTCCAAAAGATTTCTCCATGAATCCTTCAAGTTTGCCGAAAAAATCGGCGGCAAGTGCTTCGGCATTCAGATTTTTTGCCCACAACGGTAGTCCTTCTTGAACTAATGTGGGTTCAGAACCAACATTGATGCCAAGAGTATCATCGGTGCTATGGGCTGGGTCAGAACTCACCAGAAGCGTGCGTAAGCCTTGTTGAGCATGATGTAGGGCTGATGCTGCGGAAATTGTAGATTTACCAACTCCGCCTTTTCCAGTAAAGAGAACTAAATAAGCCATAGGTAGAATATATCGTAGGACTTACTTAAGGCTTCTCATACCCATTCCAGATGGAAATCCTCTCCGAAATCAACTAAATCATCGGTTTTTACCATGACGGCACAATGTCCATCATGGCCTCGAATAGCAATTGGCACTTCAGACACATCTAATTCATTAGACAACACCGAGGAAACCAAAATCGAAGGGCTGACTAAAACCAACAAACTTCGAGGAGTCTCTTGATAACCTATCTCGCTGGGAACACTAATTTCAATGCCTTGAGCCGAGCCACGGCCTTGCCACAATTCTTCACCATCAAGTAAAAAAGTGAACTCAAGTTCAGTAATGTAAGAAATACCATTGGAAGGAATGGAAATACTTTCCAAACAAACGCCTGCGGGTATAGTCAAAGTGGCTAAACTAACGATTTCGGGGTTCAAAGGTAGGTCCAAAACTCCAATGAATCTTTTCTCCATAGTGATGAATTAGTTACACGACTACTTAAAGTTTGAGGCGTTTTGTATCAATAACAACGGCGCAGTCTATCACTTATCGGAATCCAGTTTCGTGTTTTTGGAAGAATCAGTAGTTTCTGAAGGGTCAGGAACATAGTCAAGAACCGCTTCATCAAACTCCTTAAGAGTATCAAAGCCGCCTTTTTCCATGAAGTCGCCTTCGAGTGTGTCTTCCAGCCCCTCTCTCCACGCTGCGACTTGTCTGCGTCTGCGGCGCATTCGACCTGAACGCTCTTTTTGTTTCAAAGTGGCTCGGTATTCATCTTGTTGCATCCTGACCCAATCCTCAATTTCTTCGACAGTCAATCCTAATTCACTCTTACGAAGGATTTTGGCTTTATACCACTCTACATTTTCAACAGTAACTCTCAAACCAATTTTCTGAAGTTCTACGGCAATCAAGGAATCTGCACCATCAAACAACAAATAATCCACCCAAACTCTGGCAGTTCTGCCTGTGGTTCCAAAAATCGTAAATAATGGGAAAGATTTGAAAGTCAAGCCTCCTGTTGTCATGGTATAGGGTGTCAAGGCCACTTTACCGCCATTAACTTGTCCATCAGCCAGTGTCCCAAAAGAGTCATCCGTTCTTCCTAAAATAGTTAAACCATCCAAAACAGGAGTCATCTGGCGAGCAGTATGGATTCCTGCTTGTGGCATACTGATGGTAGTATATTCCGCAGGAATGGCACGCTTATAGTTATCTGTTTGGTCTTGATACGCCAATTGGTCGGGTGAAGTTTGACTAAATGCTGAATTAACAGATAAAACAGCAAAGCCATTAACAGTATCGGAAAACAAGAAAATCCATTGGTCTCTATCATTATCCCATGAAGCCCAACAAACTTTTCGACTCGTAGAATTGATTGGGGCGATAAAATCATTCATGTTTGCACCTTCTTGAATACCAGAAGCAAAGACATCAACTTCTAAAGGATTAGTAAAAGGGTCTGGGAAAACAGTAATACCACCAAAACCATCATACATCAAGACATAAGGTTCTGAACCTGCTGCGGTTGGCTGGGTGGCTAAAATCCCATAACCTAATCCTGAAGTTCCCGGTGTAGCAATACTGGGTCTGTTATCATTCAGACCGGGCTTGTAAATGTTTCCTGTATCTTGGAAACCTAAACCACACAAAGCGTTTTCTCTGGCTTGTTCCACAGGAATAGTAGGGTCTTGAAGAATCTCTTCATACAAATCTTGGTCCAAAATGTAAGGAATGGTTTCTCCCAACTCTTGTAATCTCTGCTGATTCCTGAACACCGCAGTATTTTTGGAAAGTTCTTCTTCTTCTAAAGGAAAAGTTTTATTTTGGAAAATGACACCTCTCCAATAGGAATCTTCGACAGGCAAAGCCAATCCTGTTTCGGCTGTAAAGAAACCATCATTAGGTAATCCAACAGGTGCTAAGGCATACTGCCTTCCTGTGGTAGCATTTTCAAAACCATTACCATAGACAGAATCAGTAACATTGACTGCATATAATCCTGCTCTTTTTTGGGCTACACCTCCTATTGTCATCGGGATATTACTAATTCCTACTAATGAAGAGTTCAACTTGGCCTCGGCTCCACCTTTTTGTAATCCAAAACCGATGCAATTAGCAAAAGCATTTTGTAAATTGTAAGTAGCACCACCTGTCAGACCTACTTGAAGGATGTTAGTATCTATGGCACATTTGATGTTAGCAGAAATCCTTTGCGGAATACCGCTACTAAGTCCACCCGAAGCAGGATAGGTAACATAAACCATAGAAGGTGTCCCTCCTAATCCACCATTTCCTGCTGCTGCGCCATAGGGCATCCAATTAGCATAAAAAGGACATCGGTATTGAATACCACCAGCACCATCAAGTCGAGCAGCCTGCCCACACAAAAGTCCTGTTCCTGAAGAATTACCTCCGAATCCGAAAGAAAGGACGATTTCACCCACCCAAGACATATCATAAATCTTTTCAAGAAGATAACCACTGGCACTGCCTGAGTTCCACAACGCAGCATTTGTCATATCACCTGCGGGAACACTGGCGGGGTCTACCCATTGGGTGCAATACTCTTCCAAATCATAACAAATCCTCGGAACAAAGTCTATCAAAGCGGGAACACCGACTCCTGCATTAGCATAATTGCCACTAACATTCCAACCAAAGGCTTCTTGATAGTAGGCAGGTCCTAATGAATAATTTTCAGGTGTATAATCTCCAACCATCAAAAAATCTGGATTTTGCTCATAAGAGGGGGCTTGGAAGGTAAATATATTGCCAAATGCGGTATAACTACACCCAGTTGGGCTTCCATTCCCTGTGTAAGTCAATTGTGTTCCTCCAACTGCAATCTGAACAACTGGGGAGGTGTTTGAATCCTCGGCTACACTCCCTGCTTGATTAGGAATTGTTTTGGCAGCATAGGCTTTCAGCCCTAATGCGGCGGTGCAAGCATAAACACCGGGGGCTGAATCATTATTAACGCTGGCTGCATCAGCAGCCGCAGGTGCGTTTTGATAAGGTAGTCTCATAGGGACGACAAGGGAAGAGTTCTCGGTGACTGCAACGGGATAACCATCATCTTCGTCGGCAGAAGAACCTCTGGTTTTCAAATAATAAGCAGGCATTATCAACACGAACCCATCCCATGCTATACCTCCCGAACCAAAACCATACAAGTTTTCAAAATAGGAACGATAAGACCCATAGATAATATAGTAATCATTGATGTAAGTTTCACCCCTGATGATATAATCCGTAACCTTAGTGCCGGGTGCAGAAGGGTCAAACTCCAGAATACCTACCCATGCTTCTTGTAACCACTGCCCCATATTGGGACCGGGATAAGTCCCATTCCGACTCAACTCAAATAGGAAATCCATGTCGGCATAATTGGGAAGAAACTCAACTTTAACATCGTATGCAATACCCATTGTCTCACCTCATGGAACCTCGGTAACTTTCCAACTACTAACAGTCAGTGGTGGAAAATCTTCTGTAATTGGAACTAAAGCGTTGGCTAAGAAATAAGTTACATCCCAATCAGTCCCGGGCGGGATTTCGATAGGAATCCAATTCTTCAACACTGGTGAGGCATTGGTAGAAATAGGATATGGGGCAGCCGTTCCGGGCATACCTTGAGCATCTCTGCCATCTAAAGTTTGATAAAACAAAGTTGTGCCGATACGAATGTTGACATATCCGCCGGGGACCCATGAATCTCCTCGATTATTCCAAAGCCCATAATTTCCCGGTGTGCTACCTACATATTGGAGAACAATAAACTCGGTAGGTTTAGTGCGGTTTCGATTACGCAGAGTAGCATCACCAATGTCTGAATAGAAAACCGATTGTGGGCGGGCTTCTAATTCTTTAATCTTAGCAGGAAGATTACCTAAATCAGCAATCGTCCATTCCCAACCTTGACGACGAATACTCATTGAGCATCACCTTCTGTTAGTCCGTAGGCTTTTCGCAATTGTTTGCGTAAATCATCTAATTGCTTTTGAGCATTGGCAGGAGTCGCTGG
>CEOQ01029683.1_pt1 | contig 19608 bp, 15 predicted proteins | sample 361351 | NCBI WGS metagenome assembly CEOQ01 (sample SAMEA2619907, study PRJEB7988) | marine metagenome | biome: marine biome (ENVO:00000447); feature: deep chlorophyll maximum layer (ENVO:xxxxxxxx); material: "saline water (ENVO:00002010), including plankton (ENVO:xxxxxxxx)" | depth 60 m | reverse complement strand
GGCCCACAGCGCGTTGGGACTCATCGCCCGTGTCGCTGGTTCCTCCCCCTTACTATTGGTGGACCCAATCGCCTGACCAGTGCGCATACCGCCTCCGGAAACCAGCACGCTCATCGCATTGGGCCAGTGATCACGGCCGGGTTGGCTGACTTTCGTATTTGTTCCCGGGCGATAATTCAGACGTGGAGTGCGCCCAAATTCACCGGTCACGACGAGCATCACTCGTTGATCGAGGCCACGAGCGTAGAGATCTTCAATCAGCGCGCTGATCGTGCGGTCGTAAATCGGGAAGCGCGCCTTGGCGTCGTCAAAAATGTGGCAATTTACGGCGTGGGAATCCCAGTTGTAGGTGCCCGCTTTGAGCATTGGAATGCCTGATTGGTACGGGTTCTCCATCACCACCGTGACCCATGGTACCCCCCGTTCCACCAGACGTCGGGCCAAAATGGCACGTTGCCCCCAACCGTGCATGCCGAATCGTTCGCGAACCCCCTGTGGCTCCAGGGACAGATCAAAAGCCTCACGCACTTTCGATGAGCTCAGCATCTCCAAAGCCCTGCGCTGAAACACCTCCATGCTCTGCATTTCACCACGTTGGTCCAACTGGCTTCTCAGTTGGTCGAATGATCGCAACAACGTGACACGATCATCAATTCTGCCTGAAATGGCCTTGTCGATACCGATGTTCTGAACGCGAAACTCTTCCTGGCTGGGATCGGCGGAAATCCGGAAGGGATGCGTGTGCGTCCCCAGATAGGCTGAACCAAAACTGAATGTATCAATATGATTGACACGGCCAGAACCCATGACAATGTAATTAGGCAAACCGTTGGTTTCACGTTCTCCTTCCAACATCACGGAGGCCATCGAACCAACACAGGGCTTATCGTTAACAAAACCGTTCGGTGTCGCCGGCTTGCGACCGGTCAAGAACCGCTTGTGTCCACCGTCGTGATTTGCGTATCCATGATGGATGGAACGGATCAGACTGAACTTGTCAGCAACCTGCGCGTGCAACGGTAACAATTCGCATACATCAATGCCCGGCACCCTGGTCGCGACAGGAGAAAACGCGCCGCGATACTCGCTGGGAGCATCTGGTTTCAAATCATAGGTTTCCATATGCGGCGGCCCACCGGGTAGCCACACAAAGATGACCGAAGTGTCGTGACGCGATCCGTTGAATTTTTCTCGCGCCCTCAAAAAATCGCCCAGGCCGAACCCACACGCAGTCGGAACGCCAAATTCAAGAAAACGGCGCCGAGAGAGGGGCCCCTCGCATGCTGAATGATGGTCTCTCGCCTGATTCGCCATAGCTATAGCTCCCTTGATGCTCCTTCCCGAAATTATCGACCAACGTCACCACAATCACAAGAATAGTTTGAGACACCAGGCCTGGCTCCCCCGGTTGAGATCCAGCAGGGCTTTGCCCGGACGGTACACGGCCAGGGGGCTGTTTCCATCGCCCCCAGGATCGCAACTATGCCAACCAGGTCGAGCAATCTCTCGGCAAGTGGCTGGACGAACCCCTACTGTGAAGACCCCAGTTGGGCGTGAAAGTCCACGTAGAGTTGCCGGGTCGCGTCGCGATTCTGGTCCAGTTCAGTCAGCGTCCAATCTGCTGTCGAGATCGGCGGCAGAAAATAGACATCCACACGACCGGTCCCCGAGACAAGATGCATTCCCGAGTCGATCTCTTCAGGGATATGGATGTAAATGGGAACAATATTCGCTCGCAAGCTGGTAGCCAGGTGAAACGCGCCACGATTGAAATGACCGATTTTACCGGTACGAATACGGCCCCCCTCGGGAGTCAAGTAAACCGATTCACCCGAACGCCGCAGGACCTGGTCAGCGCGCTGAAAAATCTTCCGACGTTTTCCCGGGAAGTGGCAGGGCACCGTCCAAAAAACACCGATCAGGTACCCAATCAGGCCCAGCGGCAGGATCTTTCGCAGAAAACCACTGAGAAAATAACGCGTATTGGGGAGGCCCAGTGCCACCGTGGCAAAAACATCCAGAGTTGCCGTATGGTTGGAAATATAGATCGTCTGCGCCGCCGGCAACGGGAACTCTCGATGGACCACCATCCGCACGCCGCTCAGCCAGAGCGCCATCCGCCCCATGGCCCTGACAAGCACTTCGGCGCAAAACCGCCGCGACTGGAAGAGGGTCACAACTGCGGTCATCAGGGTGACAAGGGAACCCACTGTCAGGATCACCGTACCACAGAAACCCAAAACGACAATGCGCAACCAACTGCGGGTAGACGTCCGCACCTCGACGTCAGCTGTATTGGCAGAATCCAATGCCATGAATCCTCCTCCTGGAATGCAACCCCGCGGCGCAGGTTACCAGGTGGCTTCTGTTCGCAGTCCATCAGCGCAACGGTCGCCGCGCTGAAAAAACAGGCGACTTTCAGTTGTCAATCCTTTACACTAGTTTCCCTGCCGCATGCGATGCGGGCAAGTTGACTTCGCCGAGTAAGGATACCGGCAATCCGGTAAGACACAGATGTTTCCGGTGATGAAGAGGAGCTTCCACCGCGGCGTCGGATTCTGCGCCTACTACGCCAGCTTCTTTTACTTTCTGATTCTCCTTCCCTGCCTCGATCGGCGCGAGACCGATTTACGTTTTCGAGGGCGTCTGAAGCGGGCGACTCGTTGTGCCCTGAGGGCTTTTGGCGTCGAGATCAATGTGATCGGCGAGGAACACCTCGGAGATGGCAGCAACGCGATCATCGTCGCCAACCACTCGTCCTGGTTTGACCAGATGGCGCTGGTCGCGAGTCTCAACGTGCCTGTCGCCTTTGTCGCCAACGAAAAATATTTTCGCTACCCGGGACTGCGCACGGTGCTGAAAAAGCTCGGCAGTATTCCGGTATTTGGCACCGCCGTCAGCGATAGCCTGCAAAAGTGTCGGCAAGTGCTATCGGAGGGCAAATGGCTGGTCATCTATCCAGAGGGAACCCGTTCACCCGCGCTAATGCCTTTCCGCCGCGGGGCTGCCGTACTGGCCAATCAGACCGGTCTCGCAACCCAACCCATTGTGATTCATGGAACCGAGGCGATACTCCCCAGGAAACATAATTTTCTCCAGGTGAAACCTGGCGTCATCACTCTGGAGATCTTGCCACGAATCCATAAGACGGACCGCCAGTCAACACAACAGTATATGGCGCGCATCGAGCAGTGTTTTGTAGAACAACCGGATATTCTTCCCAGCCCGGCTGCGCATCGATCACCACATGAGTCCCAGGCCCACACGACCACACCGCCAGGAACACCGCAGTCAGATTCATGTCCCACGTCACTCTTGATGCCCAACGAGCCGAAGGTGGAGCAACTGCGGTCCAGTAATCTGGTGGGTGGTTTTTATTTACTCGCGGCGACACTCTTGACCGCCCTGTCGCTCGCGCTCGCGCTATCGGCCCACACCTGGATCTGGCTGGCCGGCCAGTTCGGATTGGCGGTCGCCATGATCCAGTGGTTTGCGATCCTGCATGAAGCCGGGCACAAGACCTTGTTTCGCACCAGCTGGCTGAACCGCTGGTCAATCCATGCTGCCGGACTCCTGGCGTGTATTCCAGGCGATTGCTGGCGCCTGGTCCATGCAAAGCACCACTATTGGACCGGCTGGCAGGATCTGGACATGACAACGCAAACGCTCGTTCCCCGTAAGCTACACAGGTTTGAACGCCTGGTGCTCAATGTCTGCTGGCGACTGTGGATTCCACTGCCCGCCACACTCTACCGACTGAATAATTATTGGAATCTCCCGCGTCTGTGGAAGATCTTTCCCCGGCCGCGAGAACGGCGCCTGCTTGTCCTCAATATTATCGGCTACCTCGCTGTCTATCTGGCGCTGGGAACCTTGCTGGGCTGGGGGTTCGTAGCCCGCACCATCGGCCTCGGCCTGCTGATCACCATGTCGCTGCAGGACCTCCTCATTCTTAGCCAGCACACACACATCCCCATGGAACTGGCAAACAGCCAGACCGACCCGCACACGCACAATACTGCCCACCCCGTCAAGCCGTTTCCACCCCTGCAACAGGAAGTGTTCACGCGTTCCTTGATCTTCCCGCAATGGTTCGCCCGACTGATTCTGCTGAACGTCGATGCCCACAGCCTGCATCACATGCTGCCTCGTGTCCCCGGTTACCACCTGCACCGCTTGCAGCACCGGAAAACTGCCAACTCGATTCGCTGGTGGAAGTGGGTGCTTCGTGCCAAAAGTATCCCGGGAGAAATTCTGCTGTTCCAGAACCGTGACCAAACCGGATTCTATTTTTGATTGGACCACCGCCCAGTCTGGTTGCCATGACGATACCTGACCCGTTTTTTTGCACCCTGTTTTTCTTTCTCGCGTTCTTGCTGGCGGGAATCGTACAGACGGTATGGCTGAGAAGCAAAGCCGCACGACGATTCGCCGTCGCCATCGATGCCGGATTTACGTTTCGTTCGCGACGGATCTTCGGTGCCAACAAAACGTGGCGAGGATTCGTCGTCATGGTTCCTGCCGCGGGTCTGTCGTTTGTTTTGATGCACCGCTTATTGCAACCTCTCGACACGACAGGCCAGTCACTGTGGCCTCTTTCACTTGTCCATCTTTTTCTGCTCGGATGCTGGGCAGGTTGTGGATTCATGCTGGGTGAGCTCCCCAACTCCTTCGTCAAACGACAGTGCGACATCGCCCCCGGAGCGCCTGCCCACCATCCCGTCGCCCAACGTATCTGTTTCCTGGTCGATCAAGCCGACTCGGTGGTCGGCGGCCTGCTGGCTGTATCTCTTGCCGTACCGGTTCCCAGAGCGACCTGGCTTTGCCTGACGTTTGGAGGCGCGGCAACGCATCTGGCATTCAACTATGGACTGATGCGGATGGGCCTGAGAGAGCGAGCCGCGTAAGCACCAGCAGTCTCTGCAGCGTGATTGGATGAACGTTGAATGGAATTGCAAACTAAATTAACCCAACCCGCGCACGTGTTGCCGCTGGACACTCTGGAGGCCCCAGCCCACTGCGGCGCAAAGGCATGGCGACTCGCCCGCATGCACCAGTGGGGTTATCCCGTGCCTCCGGCCGTCGTCCTCCATGGCGAGGCCTTCCAGCAGTTGCTCAACGCAACCGCGCTGGGTCATTTCGTGGCGCAGAAAACCGACTCACTTTCCCTGGACGATCCTGCGGCGATCGCCGCAGCGGCCGAAGCCATCGAGTCGCGCCTGATCTCTAGTGAACTGCCTGTAGACCTCGTTGACGAGATCACCACCGCGACGGCGGAACTGTTAAACCAGGGTCCTGTCGTCGTCCGCAGCTCGGCCTGCGGTGAGGACTCAAACGAAGCCGCCTTTGCGGGACAGCTTGACTCGTTCCTCAACGTGCGCACGCTGGAACAGTTACTGACCGCGCTCAAACGTTGCTGGGCATCCTACTGGTCTCATCGCTCTCTCGCTTACCAGTTGACGCGTGGCATTCAGCTGCAGTCAATGGGAGTCATCATCCAGCAACAAGTCGACGCCCGCTTCGCCGGGGTTCTGTTTACTCGCTCCGTACAACACAGCAACCAGGACAGCATGGTCCTCGAATATTGCGAGGGGCTAGGAGACCGCCTGGTTACCGGGGACGTTTCACCGCGACGTCTATTTATCGATCGACAAGGAACGGTATCTGAGGATCTTGTTTCCTGTATCGAAGACGTCGAGCCGCTCAGCGACGAGCTGCTCCAGCAGCTCGGCTCCCTGGGTACCGCGCTCGAAGACGATTTCGAACATCCCCAGGATATCGAATGGTGCGTCGATGGCTGTGACCAACTCTATCTTGTGCAAAGCCGCCCCATCACAACGCTCAGACAATCGTGCCAGAAACTCGTCTGGTCCAATGCCAACGTGAATGAGAACTTTCCTGATCCAATTTCACCCTTGCTGTATTCCGTCGCCGCTACCGGTTACTACCACTATTTTCGCAATCTGGGCATCGCCTTCGGCATCTCGGAAGAACGCATCGACCTGATGGAATACCCGCTGCGCAATCTCGTCGGAGCACATGCTGGCCGACTCTACTACAACTTGACCAATATCCACGCGGTGTTGCGGGCAGCTCCCCTCGGTGAGTTTCTGGCAGAGGCCTTCAATCAGTTCGTCGGCGCCGAATCGACCGACCGTGATCATCGGGCACCGCGCTGGACCTCTCTGCAACGAGGTCGGCTGCGCGAACTGGCGGAGTCGCTTCGGATCGCCAGCAAGGCGATCCGGAGTCTCTGGAAAATGCCTCGTGGAATCGCCCGCTTTGAAGCGACTGTGGATGCCTTTGCTGACGACAGTCACCCAGATCGTTTACCGTCACTCGACTGGACAGAGCTGCTCGCGTTGTGGCGACGCTTTCTGCGTATCCGCAGTCAGTGGACGGAAGCGGCGCTGGCAGACGCGGCGAGCATGATCAGCTATCGACTTACCCAACGGCTGCTCTCTGCTGAGTTCACCAATGCCGCAGATACCGCCATCGCCAACCGTCTGCTGACGGGCTTGTGTGACATTGTCAGCGGTCTGCCCACAGAACGACTGTGGGATTTGTCACGACTGATCCGACAACACGAGTCCCTGACCGCCGCAATCACGCGCGACCCTCCCGATCAGGTCTGGCACCAAATCACATCCAACGAATCGTTGGAGCCGGTGCGGCGGGCGCTAGAAGAATTCCTGGAAACCTGGGGATTTCGCTGTTCGGGCGAGCTGATGCTGACCCAACCCAGTTACCAAGAAGACCCGGCCTCGCTGATACCCATACTGGCAACGTACGTCACTCGTAACGGGGAGTCTCCGGAGGAACACCTGCAACGACAGCAGCATCGTCGAGAACGGGAAACAGAGCGCGTCCTCGGCGTGTTGCGAACAAAAAAACTGGCGTCTTTCCTGCCATGGCCCAGAAAAGATAGCGTTGCCCGTCGTCTCATTCATTGGACTCAACGTAGTGTCGCCTGCCGCGAGCGTGCACGTCTGAAGCAGGCCTTGCTGTACAGTCGCTTCCGGCGGCTGGCTCTGACCGTGGGTAAATCATTCGCCGATCGCAACCTGCTACACACCCCGGAGGATATTTTTTACCTGACCTGTGAGGAAGTCGAACAGATCATCAATCGCGCTGCCATGCTCCCGATGACCGCAGCCGACCTGGCAAAACTCCGCCGTGCCGAACTGGCATCACTCAGCCAATACCGGCCGCCGGATCACATTGAACTGACATCTGGTCAATTCTGGGAACCTTCTGCAGCTGGCACTCCGGCAGACAGCAGTGACGAACCACAACGCCACCTCCACGGGACCGCCGTTTCGGGAGGTACCATTGTCGGTCGGGCAATCGTGTTAACCGATCCCAGACAGTTTACAGAAGTTCAGGAAGGAGACCTGCTGGTCACCCGGCAAACCGACCCCGGCTGGGGACCAATCCTGTTTCTCGTCCGGGGCCTGGTGATGGAGCGCGGTGGAATGCTATCCCACGGTGCTATTCTCGCCCGCGAGTACGGGATTCCCACGGTGGTCGGAATCCCCAACGCAACCGAGTGTATTACCAGTGGCGACATCCTGCGTATCGATGGAGACCGTGGCCTTGTCGAAGTCATTGGGTAATGACATTTACGCCTACCTGCAGACCCGTCTGTTGATGCCGCGGATTGCAGCGCTCGGAACGCTCGTCCTGCTCGCCGCCTGGTGTCATTCGGTGCCACAATCTCTGCCTCCACACTGGGGACACGCACTGATTGACATGCTCCTGGCAGCGTTACTGTTGGCGCAGTTTCGTATTTGGGACGACCTCGCCGATGTCCCAATAGACCGCCGTGTCGATCCCAACCGCACTCTCTGCACGACGTTGCATCGCAAGGCGTTTCAGCTGATCGTAATCGGACTGGCAACCACAGCTGCTGGACTCCTTGTCAGTACGGCCGATCCCGCTGCACCAGGTCTGCTCGGAGGGCTTACACTGCTGATGGTCTGCTGGTACTGGTTCCCTCCACGGTCCAGTTGGAGCGGACTGAATTACCACGTCGTCCTGCTCAAGTATCCGGCATTTATCCTCTTGATTGACAGCCGCCGAGCCCCACTCTCTGGCGACACGACAATTCTCCAGACAATCGTCGGTGTCTATCTGCTGCTCTGTGTATTCGAGGTTTGCCATGATCGCATGTTGCGACAACGCACTCGCTTTCGTCTGGTGGCAGGGGTCGAAGCGTGCCTGCTCCTCTGCGTTGCGTTCACCACCGGACTCCTGCCGTGACGACGTTCTTGTTTGACACCAACATACTCAGCACGTTGAGAGTTTCCGCTCAAGAAGGAACAGGGCCATGCCAGCCACAATGACTGGGCCTCCCACGTCCGACCAGTTTGAAGAGGTATCGTGCTACGCATGCGGTGAGTCGTCCTGCCACGACCTGCTCACCGGCCAGGACGACCTGACAGGCAAGCCGGGTGACTTTCGCTTTGTCACCTGTGCGAGCTGCGGTCTGGCGTACCAGTCGCCACGCCTGACGATCAAGCACATCGGCGCCTACTACGACGACGAGTACATCGCACATCGCAAAGAAACTGAGTGGGGCATCCTGACGCGATTCTATCAACGTGGCATGGACAAACATGATCGCCAGAAAGACCAGCTCGTATCACGGTATGTGCAACTGCAGCCAGGCGACCGTGTACTGGATGTCGGCTGTGGCTCCGGGTCGTTTCTACAGCGACTACGACAGCGGTATCAGGTCGCCGCGGGTGGCGTAGATTTCAAGAACCTCACCCACCTCCCTTTTTTCGATGGCGTCGAATTTCACGAAGGTCTGTTCTACGAGCAACCACTTCCGCAGGACCATTACGACTTGGTAACCATGTGGCATTTTTTAGAGCACGACTACGACCCCGTTCGCACCCTGGAAACAACCGCACGCATCCTCAAGCCTGGAGGACATCTGGTCGTGGAAGTCCCCAGGCTGGATTGTGTGAGCTACCGCTTGTTCGGCAAGCGGTGGCCTGGCGTACAAGCACCCCAGCATACGGTTTTGTACTCCAAGAAGATGCTCCTGAAATTTGCTGACCGCTGTGGCTTGGAACGTGTCGATTACCTTCCTTACGGCGCATTCCCGGCCTACTTCTATCTGTTCGCCGGCACGGCTTTCAAGATTCGCAAAGGCCAGGGCATCAACTTGCGAAAAGCAATCTACCCCTATTTTCTAGGGCAACTTCTGCTGACACCTGTGCTCTGGTTTGAGAGGTACTTGAACCTCGCTATGCAAACCATCATCTACCGAAAACCCGTCTGATCCCCGCCCAGCGATCAGAGTGCTGCCAGACGGAGCGTCTGGTACCCCGATTTCCAGTGCGCCGGTTAGCCGAACAATTCGACCAAAGGATTACCATCGGTAACCAATGGCGTCGGGCGGCCCAGTGGATCGTTGACCTGAATCGCAGGGTTAATTCCCAGGGCGTGGTAGATCGTTGCCGCCAGATCTTCAGGTGTCGTCGGGGTACCATCCGGAGCGGAAGCGGTACTGTCTGATTTCCCGTACAACGTGCCACCGCGAATCCCACCACCGGCCACAATTGCGGGAAACAGATTACTCCAGTGGTCACGCCCCCATTGCTTGTTGGGTCGCGGCGTACGTCCCATCTCACCCAAACAAACCACCAACGTCTCGTCGAGCAATCCGCGATCATCGAGGTCGATCAGCAGCGCGGAAAGTGCCTGATCCAAACCCGGTAACAGGTACTTCTCGAGATAGTGATTACTGCGATGGGAATCCCAATTATAACCATCGACTTGATCCCAATGGACGGTCGCAAAACGGACTCCCGCTTCAACCAAACGACGCGCCATCAGTGTCGATTGCCCAAACAAGTTGCGCCCGTAGCGATCTCGCAACTTCTGCGATTCCCTGCGAATGTCGAGAGTCCGGTTGATGCCACCGTCGGTGACCAGGGACAGCGCCCGACGCTGGAGCTTGTCGAAATCCTGATAGGCGTCGATTTGGTCAGCCACACGGCGCTGGGCATCGAACTGACCGAGTAACGACTGCCGACGATTCGACCGATCGAGCGCGAGCCCCCCGCCATTAGTCTGTCCCTGTAATTGGAAAGTAAGCTCCGCGTCGGAACAGGCGCGGTAGTAGGGATTGTCTTGTTCGTTCTTCTTGTCGACCACGGTGGTCATTGGATCGTAGGGGCGTCCCAGCCAACCCGCGTACTCACCCGGAAAACGCCAATGGCCGCCAACGTGCAGTCGGCCCAGGTAATTCGGCACCACAAAATAGTGGGGCAGTGGCTGCCCCACCCGGCTGCCAGACCGCTGAGAAAGATATTCAACCAGTGAACCGAGCGACGGTCGATCGCCTGGCGTAGGAACGACGCTCTCCGGGCTGGGTGGACGGTGTCCGGTTTGTATGTAGTACGAGCCCCCTTGGTGACTGTTGACAGGGTGCGACATGTTTCGAATAACACAAAATTTGTCTGATACACTGGCCGTCAGCGGCAAGTGTTCGCAAATGCGTAGCCCGGGAGTTCGCGAAGCGATCGGGGAATAGGGACCACGAAGATCGCTCGGGGCGTCTGGCTTCATATCAAACGTCTCAAACTGACTCGGCCCCCCAAACAGGAAAAGAAAAATTACGGATTTGGCTCGGCGCGTCGCCAGCGGTTGCACCTCTTCGGCAGCTAGTAACCGAGGCACCGTCAAACCCAACAAGCCGGCACCACCCGCCTGGAGAAGTTGACGGCGTGTGGTTTTGTCACACACTTTTTGTTGACTTCCCAGAACATGCAACATGCCCGGTTCCTTTTTTGCTGTGCACAAGTGGACATTGGTGCGGGGGATGAAACCCACCACGCTCGCATCAGGGCCCTCACGGTATCGTCAACCGGGGCTCGGCGCAAGTCAAGTCCATGTCGCCCGCAGTGGCTGGGCGACATGCAGGCCGTGTCGTCGCGAATCCTGTTGGCTAGCCAGCAATACGCCCGGTGCGCGATCCGTAAAGACGCACTGAAGTTCAACGCGGAGTGCTGATGAAACCGACGCCCTGCAAACGGCTGCAGGGCGGATACTGACACGATCGCACCCTACTTTTGCGGACGCCGCTCTTGAGGACGCCGTCCATCGGATCAGCTTGCGATCGTCGCCAACCGCTGGCCGTTGACCACCTGGTCGCCCTGCTTGACCTCGATACTACCAACGGTCCCCGCGGCCGGCGCATTGGCAGTCACTTCCATCTTCATCGCCTCCAGGACGATGACGGTATCGCCCGCGTTCACATGATCACCGACCTGTTTGAGAACTTTGAGTACGACACCTGGCATGGAAGCATTCACCGCGACATCGGCTGCCGTCGATGACGCGCTCACCGCCGGTGCATCACCTTCCGACGCGGACTGCAAGTCAACCTCAAATGCCTTGCCGTTGACCGTGACGCGCTGTCCGTCGACGGCAACCTGAAAAACCCGATCATTAATCTTGAGATCATATTTTCCGCTCGCCGTCCCGCTCGACGCGGGTTCACTGGCGCTTTCGGGCGCGACTTTCCGGACTCCCACGGCTGCCTCACCTTTCAGGAAGGCGATGCCTTTTTCTTTGCACGTCGCAGCAATGAAGATATTTTCATCGCTGATTGGCAACCCCTCACTTTCCAGAATCGCCCGGGCCGCCGCGGTACCCTTGGTGGCATCCTCGTTGTTCATCTCCAGTGGAGACCGCGTTGTCGGCTCCAGATTGAGTTGTTCCGACGCAATCTTGACAATCTCAGCATCCGGTTCGACCGGCGTCTTGCCGAAGTACCCCAGGATCATCTTGCCATACGAGGGAGCAATCTTCTCCCAGGGCTTGAACATCACATTATTCAGTGCCTGTTGGATGTAGAACTGTGAGACGGGCGTCACCGAAGTTCCAAACCCACCGCGACGGACCACATCTCCCATGGCTTTGATCAAGTCCGGATATTTGTCAAGAATTCCGTTGTCACGCATCATCTGGGTATTGGCGGTCAACGCACCACCTGGCATCGGACTCCAAGGAATCAACGGCTCGACCGTGGTTGCCTCCGGTGGCAGGAAATATTCCTGCATGCACTCCTTGAACACCTCTTCGGCTTCACGCACCTTGTCGATGTCGATTCCCAGGGTGTAATCAGACCCCCGCAAAGCGTGCCACATGACCAGGATGTCGGGCTGGCAGGTACCGCCAGAACACGGCGCCAACGAGAGATCAATCGCATCCGCGCCCGCATCGAGCGCAGCCAAGTTGGCCTGAACTGAAATTCCGGCTGTTTCGTGTGTATGAAAGTGAATAAATGTGCCCGCGGGCAGGATCTGGCGGGCCTGTTTGACGGTGTCGTACACCTTGGACGGCACCGCCGTCCCGGAAGCGTCCTTGAAGCAGATCGAATCGAACGGAATATCCGCGTCCAGGATCTGCCGCACGCGATCAATATAGAACTCGGCGGTATGCGCACCTTCACATCCGGGCGGCAACTCCATCAGGGTCACACAGACTTGATGTTTCAATCCCGCTGCGGCAATGCACTGGCCACTGTAAACCAGATTCTCCACATCATTCAGCGCGTCAAAATTTCGGATCGTCGTGATCCCGTGCTTCTTGAACAACTCGGCATGCAATTGGATGATGTCACTTGACTGCGATTCCAGCCCTACGACATTGACGCCGCGCGCGAGCGTCTGCAAGTTGGCAGAGGGACCCGCTGTAGCGCGAAACTGATCCATCATGTCAAAAGCGTCTTCGTTGCAATAAAAATACAACGACTGAAAACGGGCACCCCCGCCCGCTTCGAAATAATCAATCCCCGCATCGCGGGCCGCCGCCAACGCGGGAAGAAAGTCTTTTGTCAACACGCGCGCTCCGTAAACCGACTGAAAGCCGTCTCGAAACGCCGTACACATGAAAGGGATCTTTTTGGCCACTCTTGCTTACCTGCTTGCGTCAATTTGTGAGGGCTGACCAGAGAATTCCAGCAGCAACCGCGGAACCGAGAACACCAGCCACATTGGGTGCCATCGCGTGCATCAACAAGTGGTTTTCAGGATCCTCTTCCAGTCCCACCATCTCGACCACACGCGCCGAATCGGGTACCGCTGAGACTCCTGCTGCACCCACCAAGGGGTTGATTTTTTCTTTCAGAAATACGTTCATCAATTTGGCGAACAGTACGCCACCAGCCGTCGCCACGGCGAAGGCAGTCGCCCCCAGCCCAAAGATCAGTAATGACTCCGGCTGCAAAAAATTCCGGGCGGCCGTGCTCGCACCAACTGAGAAACCCAGCAAAATGGTCACAATGTCGATCATCGACGTACGCGCACTCTGTGCCAGCCGATCGGTGACACCGCACTCCTTGAGCAAATTGCCAAAGAACAGCATTCCAATCAACACCAGCGCGCCAGGCGCCAGCAAGGTGCAAATCAGGAAGGCGGCAATCGGAAACACGATCCGTTCTGCCTTGGAAACTTCACGTGGCGGCTTCATGCGAATCTTGCGTTCACTCTGCGTCGTCAACAGCTTCATGATCGGCGGCTGAATCACGGGTACCAGCGCCATATAGGAATAGGCCGCAATCGCGATCGCCCCCAGCAATCCCGGAGCCAGCTTGGCGGAAAGAAAGATCGCCGTGGGACCATCGGCGCCACCGATAATGCCCACTGCGCCCGCCTCGGCTGACGTGAACCCCAGAGACAAAGCGCCCAGAAACGTCAGAAACACACCGATCTGAGCGGCCGCTCCCAGCAGGACCAGTCGAGGATTGGACAACATGGTGGAGAAATCGGTCATCGCACCGATCCCCAGAAAAATCAGTGGTGGGAAGATGCCCTGACTGACACCAAAGTAGAGATAACCCAGTACGCTTCCTGAACGCGAGCGAACCTGCTCTGGCTTGACTGCCGAAGCACCGTCCCCACTCTCCTCGGATTCGTCGTCAGTGCCAGCAAACAGTGAGACAAGTGGGTTCAGCATCCATGAATCCGTACCTGCGGAGTCTTCGATGGTCTCCGTCAGCACCTTTCCATCTTCAACCAGAATCGCTCCCTGGTTCTCCACTCCCAACTGCATGTCTTCGCTGAAGGGAATATTCCCCACAATGATGCCCATGCCGATGGGCACCAGCAACAACGGCTCGTAGTGCTTGCGAATCGCCAGCGTAATGAACGTAATACCAATGACGATCATCGCCACGTTGCCGAAGCTGAGCGTGGCAAAGCCGGTCGTCTGAAAAAACTCGAGAAGATTCCCCATATGATTCTGGATGCTCAGCCCATTGAGTTTGTGGTTCTAGTTACCTGGTTGATTGGGTGCGGTGGTGATGCAACGCAAACCCAACAGCCGCCGCCCGCTCCTGTTCCTCGTTGGGGGAGGAGAGCTGGTCCGGTGCGGACGGAAAAATACCGTCTACGACCGCCAGCACCCGCGGCAGCGAATAGATGAATACGGCAATCAGTGTCAGCGCAGCGAACACCACGGTCATACCCGTAACTGCCAACTGCAGATGCTCGGGCTCGATGCGGTCTAAATTCATCTCAGTTTCCTGCCACCTTGTGTTCCTGTGGCCGTCGCTCCCAGGGCGTCAGGCCGCTGGCGCCGGCCACGTACGTCGCCGCCATCCGGAACCTGCCGGGAGTTCCTTGCGCCCAAGCGCAAACCACCCATTTTATGCCGAAACGCCCGACTGTCGATACGCACACCCACGCTGACCACATTTTGTCAGCAGTTTAGCCGATTTGGGTGATCACACCCCCAAAATACCGCTCCTGACCCGTGGGTGTTTGCAGCATGAGGGCTCCATCCGCGTCGATTCCCAGACAGGTACCCTGAATTTTTTGACGGCCCGCTTCCAATTCAACAAACCTCCCGCGCAAGGCACACCGGGCCCTCCACTCCGCAGCCAGCTGCCGGTCATCATCGCGCAAACGCGCCAGCTGGCGTTCGAATTCTCCCAACACCTCGATCAGAACTTCAGTCAAATCAAACACGGTGCCCGTCGTGTCCACCAAGGAGGTCGCGATCTCTTGAAGTTCGTCAGGGGCACCTGCAAACGAATTATTGACGTTGATCCCGATCCCGATCACCAGCGTCGGCGCCGGCCGCCGGCCGCCGACTTCGATCAGGATCCCGCAAATTTTCCGCCGGTTCATCCAGACATCGTTGGGCCACTTGAGGGCAACCTCCTGTTGTCTTGCCAGGGTGTCCAGCGCCAGGCAGATCGCCAGGCCGGTGGTCAACGACGCTTTCGGCCATTGCTGTTCAGCGATGCCAAAATAGGCAGGCTGAATAACCAGAGAGCAGGTCAACGCACCTGCGCTAGACCACCACTGGTTAGAGCCACGGCCGCGCCCCGCAGTTTGTCGCGAGGTGACCACCAGAAGTGGTACCGAACAGAGGTTATTTCGACAAAATTCGAGAGCATCGTCGTTGGTCGAATCGATCGTTTCGTGGGAACGCACCTGCTCCACAAAACTCTCACGCACGATCCGATCTGAATCGAGCCTGTTTCTGGCGTCATCTGCGGCCAACATGCCTGGCACCCTGGTTTCGCCTCCCGGCATCGACAACGAGAAATCGCTGCCCGGATTCGTGCCTGGAAGTTCCTGCAACCATAACGCGATTCGGCGGCGTGACAAACCCGTGGTAGAGTGGACGGCCCGCGTTCAGGTCGGAGGATGCACTGCCGGAATCAAATTGCCAGGCGGTCCCAGCACGAGACAACCGTTGCAAAGAGACCGATCCGCACCGCGAGTGGCCTGCTCGCCGCACATTTGACAACCCCAGGGGTGGCACTACGATCGTGACCGGATCCTATTTGCTACACCATCACTCGGCGCACCTCAGGCGACGGACACGGGTAACATTCGTCGCGTAACTAACGACTCTTCTGTTCGTTCCAGGAGGAGACACCATGCCACCTCAAGTCGCTTGCTGCCTGACGGTGGACAGCCGCTGGGGATGCTGATTCAAATCCCCGACCGCAATCACCTGCGAATCGCATTCCGCGCCGACACCCAATCTCCCTGGGTCTTTTCCTCGACGTTTGATGCCGGCGAAGCGTTTGGCGGAATCGCAAAATTTGCGTACCCCTGCCTGGTCTCCTTCACTGGTCGCGGTGTTGGGTTCAAGGGCTGGGGTAGCGGCAACTATCCCGGGTTCCAGAAATTCCAGATCGACTACCTGCGATTCCGTTACGGCCCGACCGGGGAACGCTAGCTCATGATTACGTCTCGCTACCCAGCAGTCGCTCGGTGCGCCCGGGGCGGGCAGTCGCGCACGCTACCAGAGCAGCTGTTAACCGTACAAACTAACCATCAAGAATTGCAGACAGGGTAGCTCCACGCGTCCAGAACCCGGCTCACCATCATCCGCGATTTCAGTCTTTTCAGCACCCTCCACGCAGCCCAACGGACAGCAAAGCGGTTGTTCTTTGCCCAACGCAAACGGTCCATTTCCTGGCCGGATCGATCAGCCGCTTGACACATCCAATACCCTGCCAGTCCCCGCGCACACCCTGCTGACTGGAAAACACCCGACCGACGGACGACCACCGGTCACTGCAACAAGCGACCGCGGCAGCTTTCATGGAACGCGCGGTCACATCAGGGTATGATCTGGTTCGGCCCCGAACCTGGACATGGTTCGAGTCGGCGCCAGACAAGGCCGACACCGTTGCGCCTCTGGACATCCCCCTACACCACCAGACAACCCCTCACAAGACCATACCAATGAGCACCGCACACAACGTCCTGGGAACACCACTGGAAACCTGCAGTCTCAACCCACGCACTGGATTTTATCGGGACGGCTGCTGCAACACGGGCGCGGATGACGCCGGGCTCCACCTGGTCTGCATCATTGCCACAGACGCCTTCCTGGAATTTTCGGCGGCCGTCGGTAACGACCTCAGCACACCCATTCCTGCGTACGGTTTTCCAGGGCTGAAAGCAGGCGATCGCTGGTGCTTGTGCGTCCAACGCTGGCAGCAAGCACTGCAGGCGGGCACCGCCCCACAGGTCGTGCTCGAAGCGACCCACATCTCGGCACTCGAATTTGTCGACCTGGAAGATCTGCAAGAATACGCCATCACGCCGTAACCATCCCGGAATGGGGCCTGATTGGACAGACGCGTCCCGTTATCAGCGCGCCAAACCCGGAAACCGGCTACTACCCAACCGCAGTAAATCGCCCGTGCCACCCGGTAAGGTCAGACGCAGCACCCCATCATTCACGGGCAGCGTTTCGGGCTGGCCTGTTTTGCGCGAGAGTCTGCCCACCACGCGAACCTTCTGATCCAGGTTCAGGGTCACGGTCACCGCCCGCTCCACCGCCGAGACCTTTGGACCATGCCATAGGTTCGTCAGCATAAAATATTCCTGGCCCTGATCATCGATGAAAAAGCCGATCAGCAGGTCCTGCCACTCCACCGATGCTGTGCCCGCATTCTCGATCACAATTGACTTGATCGTCGCATTATCGCCAGCACCTGGCTGCCACGCCGTGACGCCAGCAGGAACCCGGTTACCACGGCCCGGCACATAATGGACAGCCCTGCTGGTGAGGAAACGCAATGCCTGCCCGATGTGGCGGACTTCCTGGTTCAAATGAGCCGCATGGTAGTAAATCGGTCTGCGCTCCAACGTGTCGTTACTCACCATCGCCGGACCCTGCTGATCTTCATAGGTGAAATAACCGATCCCGGTGTAACCACTCGTTAAATGGGTAAACACTTGCATACGGAGATCGGATTCACTGGGCATCCGGTATCCGCGACGGGGATCACTGTGAGATTGCACAAAGCTCCAGTACGGCTTGGCCAATTCTTGCGCCACCTTTCTGGCCGTAACGAGCGTAGGAAAGGGGTTGGTAGTCGCGCCCCCTTCTCGAAAAATGTACGCGTCGTACATCACCACATCAGGGTCCATGATCGTGCCAAAGTCGCGTAGATATTGCTCGTAGCTGTAGCCAGCTGCGGGTAATTCGCCACCGTAATAGCGTTCCAGACGCGCCCCCCGAGGAAAGGCATTAGAATAGACCAGTGTCTCAGGATACGCCTCCTTCAATCTGCGGATCGCCTGGGCTGCGACGAACATATCTGGACGGTTCGGTTCATCCCAAACGATCCATCCAGTACAGCCCTGATAGGTATCGTGGTGGTTCTTCAGGCGGGCCATGAGCGCGTCGGTTAAGCCGTTCTCACGAAGCAAAACGGATTGGACGTGCAAATGCCATGGTAGCCCGACGCGCGCACTACCTTGGAGTAATGCGGGACGTTGCTTCCAGGCCAACACAGTCGTCAGGTTGGCATCCCGGTATTGTTGCGGATTCGAGGACTTTGGAATGATGGTCAGCGCCATCGTGGTCAGTGGATTCCTGCGGACCCAGCGGAGGCCCCGTCCAAGCTCACCAGCGGCGCCGACTTGCGTGCCTGCGCTGGCCACAATCAGTAAATACAACGCGAAACTGGGTGCCGTCACGGATGGTCGCATCATCAGGTGTTGTTTCCTCTACCAGCGTCGCTATCACGGATGATCCGCGCGCCCCGCAGGACATCCTGCGTCGCTGCCGCACCCAATCTTCCATGCCTAATGCGGTGCGGCATTCTCCCAGATCGGATATGTGGTCGCAAGCAGCACAACGACTGCGGCAAACCGTGTTTGGCAGTCCTGATTTCATCTGCCAGAAACCGCCCTGGACGGATTCCACAGCCTCACCCATTCGGCCGCTGCAAACCCGCCGAAACATAGACAATGACAGTCCGCTTTGAAACGATCCTATAGCAGCACCCTCACTGCTGCTATGATGTGATTTGGCTCCCACAACACAGACACCTCCGCCGCGCTGCGGCGACCGATTCGATTCCAACCGAAACAATTCCAACCACCATGATTGCGATTCACCACCAACCGCCCGAACCCGCTGGGGAGCCTGCGGATCTGAAACCGGGCCAACTGGTCTGCCACCGGCGCTATGGCTACCGCGGCGTCATCGTCGAGCGCGACGCGGAGTGCCAGGCAGACGAAGCCTGGTACTTCAATAATCAAACTCAACCCGCTCGCAATCAGCCCTGGTACCACATCCTGGTTCACGAGTCGAACGCTTGTACGTACGCAGCCGCCGAGAATCTGGTCAGCGATTCCAGCCAGCTGCCCATCGCGCACCCGCTACTTCCCCGTTTCTTCAGCGCCTGGCAAGCCGGCAGGTATCTCCGCAATAACGAGCCGTGGCCCCGATAACTGTCACGCGATTTGCCAACGCCCCGCTGGGAGCGAAACAAAACCCTGGCAAACCGAGTTGATACGGGCAGCTTTAACCGGCTTCAAATGGGCGGCAGCTGAACGTCACCCAAATGGAACGTCTTTCCATCGGGGTCACGATACCGCAACTGGTACGCAGTACGCCGGTGTTTCTGCAAAGGAATCCCGCCCGCATACGCGGCCGGCTTTCGATCAGCGAAGGGAACCAAGAAAACAGCCGTAATCGGAATTTCACCAGCAACCTCAGACCACTCGACGTCACGCAACCACTGAGCCGAATGCACCTGGCGTGTTTCGAAGGTAACAGGAATGAAGACAGAACCATGCCGGCAACACAACCAACACCACG
>CEOQ01068541.1_pt1 | contig 19645 bp, 18 predicted proteins | sample 361351 | NCBI WGS metagenome assembly CEOQ01 (sample SAMEA2619907, study PRJEB7988) | marine metagenome | biome: marine biome (ENVO:00000447); feature: deep chlorophyll maximum layer (ENVO:xxxxxxxx); material: "saline water (ENVO:00002010), including plankton (ENVO:xxxxxxxx)" | depth 60 m | reverse complement strand
CTTTTTTGCAATAACAAAATCTAGAAGCTCTTTGACAGTCGCACTAAGTTTCACACCGAGCACTTCGTAACCGCTATCGCTCTTGACTAGAAGAGGCTGATCTTTAGCTTTAGCGCCATAAGACCAATTGTCCAGAAGATCCCGACTCGGAACATTAGAAAGGTAAAAACCTTTTTCACCTTTTAATGCTTTAGCCAACGAGATTACACTTTCACGAGGAAATGAAGCATCAGTGAACCGAATCCCTTCCAAGCTAATAGCAAAAATATCGCATGATGGATGTCCATCAACGATCTTTTTAATCTTCACATAGACTTCACTACCTTCATCGTTACCAAAGGCATGATCAGAACCTACTACTTCTGAAAGAAGAATTTTATGAGTTAACTGTTTCATCTGCTTAAGTTGATACTATTTATCAGAAATTGTCAACATAGAAGTCAAAACAGATATGGGTTCCTGTTATAGGGACCAATCCCCGATCTTCAGAAACATTGATAAGTTGACCCTTCGAGTATTCCAAAGCCAATGAGAAAGTTAGCTGCCTGATAACAATGATAACTTTCTCTTTACTAGCGTGCTCTCGACTACTCTTAAAGCCTAGCCCCCGGCCTTTACCAAAACGACTAACCTCACCAGATGTAAATGCTTTTTGAACGAGCGAAATATCATTCTCAACAGTTTCTGCTGAAAACTGTGCGTATAACTTCGGATGTTCACTTTGTAACGTTGTTCTCAAGGTAGTGGCAATACCTAAACCAGAGTCGGATATAACAGTTTGAATATGCTTTGGTTTATTATACGGTCGATATACTTGCAGGCCTGCTAGTCCGGGTATTTGGGATTCACTGTGATCAGTTACGTTGCCTACAAGCTCTGAAAAAACAGTCTTAGCCGCTAAGAAATAGCTAGCTGAAGAATGCTCTACAAACCTGTCGCCCAAACGAATCACAAGCTCTTTGTTTTGGGTTGGCTGTGCAATTTCTCCTAGTTCGACCAAGGTATCGCTATTATCCCGATAAGTTTTAGCAGCTGACATAACGGGCCTTTCAGGAAAACAAGTTACACTTTGCTTAAGATAATCAAAGAAGCCATTTCTGCTAAAAAAACTGTGTGTATTAGGACATGCTGTAGTATCTATCACCACATCCTTCCCAATAGCAGTAAGCTGATTCGCGAGGGCAAGAAAACGGGCCAATGCTATCAGCAAAAACTTACAATCGATGCCGAATTTAAATGTTACCTTTGTGGCATCATTTTGATACGCAAGCTTACCGATAGCACTCTCAAAGGCTTTATCATCAATCCAACCGGTAGCGAAATCAATTTCGACGTGATGAGCCCGTATCAGGCTCCATTCATGATTTGAGTTTTTCACAAACTTATCCTGGTTTTTGTGAAGAAACGAGTTCACTTGAGATTTATCCAGTCTCAGCTCCTTGGCAATTTGACGTCCTTTCAGTCCTGGTGAATACTCCAACAAATCTGATATAGCTCTTAGCAAACCGCTTCCTCCATTAATACCTCTCTAAAAGGCCTTTTATAACTGCCCACCCACACCTTTAAACTTCTCAACAAAAGCGGCAATTTTCTGAAAAACTGTTTGCTTCTGGGTTCGGTACTGTGGGCTCAATGGGCTAAGTTTGGGCAGCGCCTCATTAAGTGCAGTGCCATTTTCAGAGGCGTACTCACGTTTGAGTGATGAGGCAATATAGCGTTTGGCAGCATCGATATTGAGCTTTTCAGAGGCAATAATGGCATCAGCTTCGCGTTTCTGTTCCGCCTGGGCGAACTTGAAGAAGGCGTCGATAATGCTGGCCTTGTCATTGATCTCATCCAGATTTGTCTGGTTAATAAAATCAACCACTAAGCTCTCTTTCGCTCTATTGCCAAGGCTACCGCGAATCATACGGCGGACTTCTTCAATCAAGCCTTCTTTGCTCTTGTTCTTCTTATTGTGATCAAAAATCAGTTCAAGAATGTAATCGAGGTTGATTTCTTGCGATTTAAGCAAATCAATTTCAAAGACCACATCGTCCCAGTCTACCGTTGACTTATCTTTGTCCTGACCTTCTTTATCGCGTCGCAACCAGTCGCGGGTATCGTTGTAGGTAGAGCGATAATCTTGAATAGCACGCTCGCTCGGCATATCGATGGTTTGCATTGCCTCGATGTCAGTATCGACCAGATAGTACTTTGACTTGAACGCTTCAACAGCTTGTTCATCACTGGTATCTAAGCTTTGCAGTGCTTTTAATCCAGCAAACTCATCGTAGTTTTGTAAAATATTTTCTGCTTTTAGATATTCACCAAACAGCTTGGCAAATTCTTTTTTATCTTGTTCTTTCTCAATATTTTCTGGGTTTGGAAAACGTTCTTGCAGCTCTTTTACGATATCAACAAAACCTCGACGCGCTTGGCCAGTAACAATATCGTTAAAGCCTTCCATGTATTCTTTGTAGCTCTTCTCCAACACCACGTTTTTGGTGTTTTTGTCACCAAACAAGGTGATGGCGTCAATGGTTGCCTGTTCCAAGTCCCGGAAGGTAACAATATTGCCAAAGGTTTTCGTCGCATCATAAATGCGATTGGTGCGAGAAAACGCCTGCATCAAGCCGTGATAGCGCAAATTCTTGTCAACAAACAAGGTATTGAGCGTAGGCGCATCAAAGCCCGTTAAAAACATACCAACCACTATGAGCAGATCTATTTCTTGATTCTTCACTCGCTGGGCAAGGTCACGGTAATAATTTTGAAAGCCATTACTGTCCACACCATAGTTAGATTTAAACATGGCGTTGTAATCGTTAATCGCGGCGCTCAAAAACTCTTTTGCGCTGCTGTTCATCGCGCTAACTTCAAAGCTCTCATCTAAAATATCACCAATGGCGTCCTGCTCTTCATTGGCCGCAAATGAGAAGATAGTCGCAATGCGCAGAGGTTTACTTGTCGGGCCATGTTCAGTCTCGGCCTGTAATGTTTTAAAGGTTTCATAATACGCTTTCGCCGCGTCAACACTGCTGACCGCAAACATGGCGTTAAACCCTTTCGCACCTGAATGAGCTCGATGAGTTTTCTGATTAAAATGATTGAGAATATACTGCGAGATTTCACGAATACGCATCGGATGTAAAAACGCTTGCTTGTTTTCCGCTGCACTCAGTTTTTTATCATCCTGCTCAGTCTCAATGCTCTTAAATTGCGGGCGCACATCGTTATAGTCCACTTTGAATTTGAGTACTTTCTCATCACGAATGGCATCCGTGATCACATACGTGTGCAACTGCTGGCCAAACACGTCGCCCGTGGTTTCAGCACCCAAGGCGTTTTCAGGGAAAATTGGCGTACCGGTAAAGCCAAACTGGTAGTACTTTTTGAATTTCTTCTTCAGGTTTTTCTGCGCTTCACCAAACTGGCTTCGATGACACTCATCAAAAATAAAGACCACTTGCTTGTTGTATATCGCTAAATCGCTTTCGCTTTTGATTAAGTTGTTGAGCTTTTGAATAGTGGTAACGACAATCTTGTTATCGTCTTTATCCAGGTTGCTCTTAAGCCCTGCGGTACTGTCTGAGCCATTCACACTATCAGGGGAGAAACGCTGATATTCCTTCATGGTCTGGTAGTCGAGGTCTTTACGGTCCACCACAAAAAAGACTTTATCGATACAGTCTAAATCGGTGGTCAAACGTGCCGCTTTAAAGCTGGTGAGCGTTTTGCCTGAACCCGTGGTGTGCCAAATGTACCCGCCGCTTTCCTTATTTTGATTACTAGGAGAGCTCCAATTTTTAGCGTTAAATGCGCTCTTTATCTTCCATAAAATACGCTCAGTGGCCGCAATCTGGTAGGGGCGCATCACTAGCAGGGTGTTACTGACATCAAATACCGAGTAACGCAAGATTACTTCAAGCAAGGTCTCTTTCTGGAAAAAAGTGGCGGTAAAATCTTTTAAATCCTTGATCAGCGTATTGTCTGACTTCGCCCAGTTCATCGTAAAATCGAAGCTGTTCTTGTCGCGCTTGGTGGTATTGGCAAAATAGCGCGTGTCGGTGCCATTCGAGATCACAAACAGCTGCAAGAACTTGTACAAGGAGTTCTCTGCATTAAAGCTTTCTTTGCTGTAGCGATGTATTTGGTTAAACGCCTCACGAATAGCCACACCACGCTTTTTAAGTTCGATTTGCACCAAAGGCAAACCATTGACCAAAATCGTCACATCGTAACGGTTGGCATGGCTTCCTGCCTGTCCGGCAGACTGGCCCGTTTGCTCAAACTGCTTAATGACCTGCACTTTGTTACGAGCAATGGTTTTCTTGTCGAACAGGTAGATGTTTTCTATATGGCCATCATCAAAGACAAAATCGAAGATATAGTCACTGTGCACCTTGCGGGTTTTGTCGAGAATATTGTCGCTGGGTGTGTTCAGGTATTGCTCGCAAAAGCGAGCCCACTCGGCATCAGTAAACTGGACCTTGTTGAGGGCTTGTAGCTGTTTGCGCACATTCGCCATCATGGCATCGGGTGTCGTAAGCGCAGGTAAATACTCATAGCCCTGGTTGCTTAGGTCCTGAATCAGCTCACGTTCTAAATCACCTTCGCTTTGAAAGTTCTCAGCAACTTTCCATTCTTTAGTGTATTTATCCAAAACAATAAAATTATTGGATTCAGCAACCGTTTTATACGTTGTCATTCGTTTACATCCTTTTTTGTTAGCCGTGGTGTTTTCCAATATGGCAATAGCCACGGCGTCGCATTATTCAGTGACTTGCCAATGGCCGGTTTTATCTGAACCTACCCGAGTTAACCTGCCTTCTTTTTGCAACTTGCTAATGGCGCGACCAATGGTTCTAACGTCTTTATTCAAGGTATCAGCGAGCTGTTGTCGGGTTAGCTCGGGCGTGCTAGTAAGCAAGGCTAAAATGGCCTCAGGCGTTTTAAGCTCAGATAAATTTACAAGGGCATTTACGGGGGCGTTTACAGAGGCGTTTTGAGCAAGTGTTTGCTGAATAACCGATAACATAAAATGAATAAACGGCGTGCTATCCGCTTGGTTATCTGCCTGCTCTAGGGCGTGATAATAGGCTTGCTGATGGTCTTTAATCACACTTTCTAGCGGCAAAGATAAAAACAACGGATGCCACTTGGACAAAATCAGCGTTTGCCATAACCGCCCCATACGACCGTTACCATCGGCAAAGGGGTGAATAAACTCAAATTCGTAATGAAATACACAACTGGCGATCAATGGGTGGTCTTTTGTTTGCTTGAGCCATTGGATTAAATCAGCCATTAAACCGGATACTTGATGCGCAGGCGGTGCAACGTGGTGCACCACACCCGCTTTATGGATCCCCACGCCTTTACTGCGAAACTCACCCGCATTGACCAGAATATCTGACAGCATTAAACCATGAGCAGCGAGTAAATCGTCAATGGAGCTGGGTGTGAATTTAGGCAGTGCATCATAAGCCGCAATTGCACCTTTTACCTCGGCCAGCTCGCGCACGCTGCCCAGCACGGGCTTACCTTCAACAATGGCAGTGATCTGTTCTTCGGTTAAGGTATTGCCTTCAATCGCCAGCGTGCCGGTAATGGTTTTAATGCGGTTTTGCTTGCGCAGTTGCGGCGAGGCATTGAGCTGGCTGGCGTTTAACTCACCCACCTGCTGGCTGATTTGTGCCACCAAATTGACAATTTCACTAGTAATGGTAAACGGCGGTTGATAGGCCATTAAGCTGCCTCCTTATGGTTACCATCACGGCCAGTTATTCGAAAATCTCGAATAACTGAATTTTCTTCTAATTCACTGTCGGAAAAAATTTTTTTAAGATGATAGTTAATGGTATTAGTTTCTACATCGTACAACACGCCCATCATTTTTTGGCTTAACCAAATATCCTCGTCGGCATAAATCGCTTCAATACCGCCTTCGCCGGTTGCGGCGATAAAAGTTAGATACTCGGCAGCCGATGAGCGAATGTTAGTTAGGTGTGTTTTGTTAGGTTTACTCATGAAGGTGCTCTCGTCCCTTTATAAATATTGTCTATCTCTTTCACTAAAAACTTAAAGACGCGCTTATGATCTTCTTCGACTTCGGCCACTTCATGGCCTGCGTGTTTTGCATGGTTATACAGGTTAATCACACGTGCATACGGGTTAACTTTACCTGCCGCCCGATCACCTTTGACACCGGGCAACAGCTCCCCCCACTCTTCGTAGCCCAAAAACGTTGAGGTTTTTTCGAGTACATTTCGCAAAAAATTAAAGTGGTACTTGTGGATATCGCCTGAGTCTGCTGCTTTCATTAACTCATTCTTTAAATGCAGGTGATACGAGAAGGGCGAATCATTTTTTTGCTCAATCAGGTCATGCTGGCCATCATCGAGATTGCGCAAAACAAACTTGGGTGCTTTGTTGAACTCGTTATGCAAAACATTATAAAAAAGCGGATTATGAGTAGTGATGATGAACTTAAGGCCAGAAATAGCGAAATCACTCGACTTAATTAAACGAGCTAAATCAACAGCCAACTCTATTAGATGGTTGTCATCTAACGAACTTACTGGATCATCAATAAACACATACTTTAATTGGTTAAACTGGTCAGTTTCGCGATCAGCTTCTTCTGGTACATTTAAGATGCTAATCACTTGTTCGAGCAATGAATAAAAAATACTCCAAATAAAGTTACTTTCTTCACCCTTTGATATTTTAATTTTTCTATCCGGTTCGTCATCGCCACCTTGATGTGAAAACGTCACCTCAGAAAAGGCTTTGACGGTAACGTCTTTACCGTCTTTGTCTTTAGCCGTGTATTGCGGATTAAAGCGTGGCGTTAGTTTATCGTTGGCATAACGCTGGAACGTGCTGATCACGTTCATGTCTTGCCCTTGGTCTTGCAAAATCCAATCGGTAAACGTATTGGGTTGAATTCTTAGCTTCGGCTCGGCATCAGCATCTAAGTCGTTATCCCAGTAAAACAAGTCTTCCGTAAACGCGTTGTAATACAAAATCTTGTGGCGTGACAGTGGCGCTTGCTCTGCATCGTCAAGCGCATCTTGCCCATCGTCTTTCGGCGCGATGATCTCTTTAAATTCACGCGACAAACGCGTTTTACCTGTGCCGTTAAAGGCATAGATCAACTGCACCTTTTTATCAGTATTCTTTAATTTATGGGCAATCCCTGCAAGCGATTTTAAATACTCCCCATAAAATTCAGAAATATCACATTTCTTAACGGCCCAATGCCCCCGGTGAAACTCAAAATCATCGATATCTAATTTTTGTTGTTTCTCCTTTAGAAGCCCTCTGGTTAATGGGTAGTAGTCTTTGTCAAATCTATATTTAATGCGTAAATTATTAGAATTAACTTTAATATCGGTAATTTTCCCAATTCTTGCATCAGCGACTTCATCCTCGACCGCAAACATGGTTGGCAGATTCTTGAGCTTATTTATTGCACCCTGATCTAATGATTGAAATTGCCCTTTGATAGAGGCTTCCGTGTATTCAAGAAACCTGTCTTTCGGAATCGTGAATTCCCCTTGATCGCCCGAGTAAAAGCTAGGCACGCTTGCCATGATCAGGTTGTACATTTGACCGCTCATTTACGCTGTTTCCTCCATAGGTTTGGGGAAGTTCAACAGTAAGTCGTGGTAGTATTCGTATTGCTTTTGACGTAACTCGATTTCGCGGGGGAGACCTTCTTGGATCGAAGTGGTTAAGGTGTCGAACTTATCCAAAATAGAAACTATTCGAGCCTGCTCAATAAGTGATTTTTTTGGGTCATTTGGAAAAGGAATTGGAACTGTGAGCTTTTTGACCATTGGAACTGTAAGTTGCGGGATCCCAGCCTCAGTACCACCAATGGGAGTCATATCTAAAACATAGTTTAAATATCTCGTACTAACTATATTTTTGTTGGCTATTAAAACAATTAGACGAATAATTGGTGTGAACTTAGCTTCTCGAACAGTGTGGTATCCGACTTTTGCTCCACGCGCAGAAATGGTTACTGCATCGCTGTCAATTTTATAGTCATCAGTGAAACCATATAATCCTTTTTCGCCTGTAGCGTTTGCATAAATTGGATATGGGTATTCGTCGGTAGGCTCAGTCTGACCTTTAGAACTATTTTTAGGTACATCTCCGCCAGCAGATATAGAGGTACAAATATGCTCTAATGTTTTCCATTCTACTCCTTCATTTTCAGCACTTAACAACTGGTCGCGGTAGTAGTTGTATTGTTTTTTCCGCATGTTAAGCTCGGCGGTCAGCTCGGCGGTCAGCTCGGCGGTCATGGCGGTAAATGCGTCCAGAATGCGCACTATTTCGGCCTGGATTTCCAGGGATTTTTTTGGATCATTCGGGCATGGAATTGGGAAAGGATATTTTTTAAATCCATCCATATCAACAGATGCAAAGCTAGACATGGTTGTGTTTTTTTTACACCAATCCGCCAACATAAAGCAGTAGTAGAAAATAAACTTGTTGTTAAATGTGTCTTTATATACTGGCTTTAAACTCAAATTAGTAAATCTCTGATTTGCTAAAAATGGAACACGAATCAAAGCGTGCTCTCCAATAGTTGCTGATGTGGCAATTATTATTGAATTTTCAGGAAATAGCTTTCCACCTTTGATTGCACTCTCTGAGACTTTCTGTAGCGATTCATCCAGAATTTGACCATTTTCTCGGATATCGTCCATTCTAAACCATGGAACAGTTCCATTTTCCCAGAATTCTTTTTTTGATTTTGATGGTGTATATCCATTCTTAAGCTGAAAAATATCAGCTAACTTTTTCCACTCAACCTCAACCCCATCTAGCAGTTTTTCCATGTAACTCAAATGATTCATGCTTCAAGCTCCTCACCTTCAATCTCTGCAACAATGGCATCAATATCACTACGAAGCGCATCAATTTTAGCGACAGTAGTTTTAAGTTCGGCATTAAGCTCTGTAATGTCCACTAGCTCGCGGTTGTCTTTCGCTTCTACATAACTGCTCACCGAAAGGTTGTAGCTGTTGCCTGCTATGACGTCCAAATCAACCGATTTAGCAAAGTGATCCACGTTCTCTTTGCTGGCGAACGCCTTCATAATTTGCTGAATATGACCCGGATTTTTTTCGTCTTCGTTGTCCGTTAAAACGTTGTTATTGGTTTCTTTTTTAAACAAACCGCTGGCATCGATAAACTGGGTGGTGGTGTCGGTTTTGTGTTTAGACAGCACCAAAATATTCACGGCAATAGTGGTGCCAAAGAACAGGTTAGGAGCCAATGAAATCACTGTTTCAACATAGTTGTTATCAACCAGATATTGGCGAATTTTTTGCTCAGCGCCGCCACGGTAAAAAATACCGGGGAAACAAACAATTGCAGCGCGGCCTTTGCTTGATAGGTAACTTAGGGCATGCAGCACGAAGGCAAAGTCGGCTTTTGATTTAGGCGCAAGTACGCCAGCGGGCGCAAAGCGGTCGTCGTTGATTAAGGTTGGGTCGTCGCTACCAATCCATTTCACCGAATAAGGCGGGTTAGAGACAATAGCATCAAAGGGTTTGTCATCTAAAAAGTGCGGTTCGGTTAAGGTATCACCCAACTGAATATTAAACTTGTCGTAGTTAATGTTGTGCAAAAACATATTCATACGCGCTAAGTTGTAGGTGGTGTGGTTGAGCTCTTGGCCAAAAAAACCATCTTCAATGATATGCGCATCAAAGTGTTTCTTGGCTTGTAACAGCAAAGAGCCCGAACCCGCCGCAGGGTCATAGATTTTATTGACGCTGGTTTGGCCGTGCATAGCGAGTTGGGCAATCAATTTTGATACGTGCTGAGGGGTAAAAAATTCGCCACCGGATTTACCCGCATTGGCGGCATAGTTTGAAATCAGGAACTCGTAGGCATCACCGAATAAATCAATTTGGTTGTCTTCAAAATTACCGAAGGTTAAACCTGCCACGCCTTTTAACACAGCGGCTAAGCGTTTGTTTTTTGCCTCTACCGTATTACCCAGACGATTACTGGTGGTATCAAAATCCGCAAACAAGCCTTTGATGTCTTTTTCTGAATCATAGCCATTGGCTGAGTTTTCGATTGCAGCAAAAATAGCCGCCAAATCCGTATTTAAATTTTCGTTTTTGTGTGCATTAGCCGCCACATTGCTAAACAACTGGCTAGGGTAAAGAAAATAGCCTTTTGTACGAATGGCATCCTCTTTAGCAAACGTGATGTTTTCGTCATCGTCACACATGGCCGCATAATTAACACTTTCATCACCGCCTGTGATGTAGGCTTCAAAGTTTTCACTGATAAAACGGTAGAACAGCGTTCCCAGTACATATTGTTTAAAATCCCAGCCATCCACTGAGCCACGCACATCGTTGGCAATCGCCCAGATTTGGCGTTGAAGTTCGGCACGTTGTTGCAAGCTTGTCATGTTTTAATTCCTGCTTTTAATTCATCATAATTCGTTTGTTGATTGTGAATGATTCGCTGTCGTTGCAACTGGTTGAAAACGTTCAAGCTGCACATTAATCATTCTTCGTGTTCTAAAACGGCCAAAGATCCTGTTTTGAAAATCATCCATCAAACCATGGGGCTAAATTCAAGTGATAACGATTCAGTGACTTCTTGAAGAGCATGTTCAGCACCGTCTGCCACTAACTTAAGAAAGGTGAGCATGAGTGTTTGGTAGATAAATTTTGCCATGATTATTCCTTTAACAAGCACGTAGTTTTATTTTCTCTTAACGACTCTGCGGCTTGGTTACTCTTCTAAATATTCAGCTACTTGTCCGATCTCGACTCCAAAGTAACGGCACAGTTTATCTAAAACCTCAGTATTGGTTTTATAGCCTTTTTGGTTAGCTATTTTAGAGAGCGTAGTTCTATGAACGCCTGTCTCCTTGGCCACTTCGTCGATCGTAACTCTGCGCCCTTCCTGAAAACCCTTTTCAGCAATAAGTTCTTTTAATCTAAATCTAATCATTTTATTAACTCTCATTTCTCTGTACTCATCTTACCGCGCTCAGAGTGCTACGTGAACCGACTTTCCACATCAGATAGCCACCTCAATCTATCTTTGTAGCGCATACGCTACAAATACATCTTGACATGGACTCCTTACGCTTCTAATGTAGCTTATACGCTACAAACAACCACTAAGGAGTTCATTATGAGCCAAACCTATCTAACCACTGAAGAACTAGCAAAACGCATCAAATATGATGCTCGTACCATTCGTAACCAATTAAAGGACTCGGTCCTGCTTGAAGGGGTGCATTACTTCCGCCCTTTCGGTGGGCGCAAGATCCTTTATGTTTGGGAGAAAATCGAAGCCGACATGTTTAGGGCTCCGGCTATAAATACTCAATACATTGCTCTGCAATAAGGAGGATCCTCATGGCTTCTATTATTGCCCGAAGTGGTAAATTGAGAATTAACTTTCAGTACAAAGGACAACGCTGCCGAGAGCAAACCAAGTTCGAAGACACGCCGCAACATCGTCAGCGTTTGAAAAAGATTGTTGAGCGTATCGAGGCAGAAATAACCCTAGGTACATTCGTTTATCGCGATTACTTTCCTAAAAGTGCGAAGGCGGATTTCTTTGACGAACTGGACAAAAAAGTACTGGCGGCCAAGCTCTCGCCCTACTCTGTGGATGCTAGCTTTCCAACCTTAGAGGAGTTTACTGAGTTGTGGCTTGCCGAGAAGAAGATCGAATGGCGTGACAGCCATTTGATGACGGTGATCACGAATATTAATGCGTACGTGATTCCTAGGTTGGGTAGTAAAAGAGTCAACGACATCACCAAAGCAGACATCCTGAATTTCCGCTCCACTCTCGCCAAAGATCCAAAGCGGAAAAACAGTGAACTAAAGCCTGCCACCATCAACAAGGTTATGACCCCGTTGAGGATGATTATGAATGAAGCCGCTGACCGCTATGAGTTTACCTCACCTTATAAAGGGGTCAAATCTCTCAAAATTCAAAGAGTGGATGTCGAGCCGTTCTCCATTGAAGAAGTTCAGCTCATTCTGGCGAATGTTCGTGAGGATTTTAAAGCCTATTACACGGTGCGTTTCTTTACGGGCATGCGTACCGGTGAAATTGATGGCTTGAAGTGGAAGTACGTGGATTTTGAGCGTCGCCAGATTTTAATTCGTGAAACGGTGGTCGATGGCAAGATGACTTACACCAAAACGGATGGATCGCAACGCGAGATTCATATGTCGCAGCCGGTGTATGACGCGCTGATGAAGCAGCGCAATCTGACTCGCCGCCAGGAGTTGGTGTTCTCAACCCGCAATGACACGCCTTTATCACATAACAATGTGACTAAGCGCGTGTGGTATCCATTGCTGCGCTATTTAGGGATCAAGCAAAGACGCCCTTATCAGACGCGCCATACGGCTGCGACCTTGTGGTTGGCTGCTGGGGAAAGCCCAGAGTGGATTGCGCGACAGATGGGCCATACCACCACCGAGATGCTGTTTCGTGTGTACTCACGCTATGTACCCAACCTCACCCGCCAAGATGGCTCGGCGTTCGATCGGTTACTGGAGCAACGCTTTGAGAAGGAATCGCCCAAGAGCATAAAGGACATATTATCGAAGGGGGATGAATTGTGATGCACCATGCGCACTTCGAACCTTTGTGGGTAGCTCCAAAAGCTCACAGCATCGCTGATTGGTTGATATTTCTTTATGAGATTCAAGACGGGCGGGGATTGTCTTCGTATCTTGGCATTCGTTCGGGGGTAGGTAATCACGACGCGGTGAGACTTTGGGTGCATCAAAAGATGCACACCCGACCAAAAGAGTTTCAGACTCTTGGAGACTTACGAACAAGCTTTGCACGACTTCTACCCGACGCGACAAACTAAGGAAAATACACCGTAACGCGCCTTCTTACTTTATAGCTTCATAGAACTAAGAAGGTGTATTCGGTTTGTTAGAAGCACACAACAACAATCATCATCTGAGCATTTTGATGCCATCAATAGGATCAACACCCAAGGCATGGCAATACTGCACATACTCAAACACATCCAGCCGACGTTCTAGCGATTCTATCCTGTGAACCGCTGTCAGCGTGATGTTTAGGGAAGTAGACAACTCGCGCAAACTCAACCCACGAGCCTTCCTGGCTGCGATTAACCAGCCGATAAGTTTGCCGTACTTTGGAGATGCTATGGTCTTAATCATGTTCTCATCATGAGAACATACGACTGTTTACCCAAATTGAGTACTTATAAGTGACAGATACAGAGCGTAAAAAGTATTAGAACTTTGTATTTATAGGGTAACTATCATTTATTGTCTCTCCTAGAAGAATAATTTATAGTTTTATTTTACTCATTTTGAGAACAAACCACACAAGGGACGTACTAAATGAAATCGATTTCTTCAGCTTTATTGATTCTGACGACAGTTTTAAGTGGCTGTAGCACCATGAAAAGTTTGGTTGGCCATGGCGTCACGGATTTTTACGACGGCGAAAAACGCCCAATCACCGACGTTGCTATCATTGAAAACAACGGTAACTCGGGTTGGGGGATGGGGTCTGGTGTGATAATCAATTCCATTGATGGGAAAAAACTAGCCTTATTACCTCAATCAAAACACGCGATCTTACCTGGCCAACATGAGATCGATTACGAATGCGATTTAAACCCCAATGTCATGGGTGGAAATAATGATCCAAAGGTCGGGCATGCTAAAGCAACGATCGACGTTGCTCCGGGCGTACATTACAAGCTGGTAGGACAGATTCATAACTTGCCTTCTTCACAGTGGTATTACACTGAGAAAAGCTTTTTAGGAAAAACAGACCGTGTATTGAACAAACACTCGTGCGAATTAAAACTCATGCAATACAAGGTGTACTCTAGTGAGGTTTAGGCTAAGGATACTGTCAGGGCTTATGATGATTGGCTTATACCAATCATCGCTGGCCGAGAACAGCACTCAACCCCTTTGGATGGGCCTCTTGAACTCCGACCATAGCCTATTACAGATAAGCTGTACCATATTGGGGTACAGGCCTATGTATTATCAATTCTATAGCACCAATAGCCTACCAGTGGCTCTTTCCGAAAATTTTACAGCCCATAGAGATAAGTTTGTGACTATTATTCAAAAGGCCGGCTTCAATGCATTGGTGGACTATAGGGAAAATTGGCTTGGAGGTTCCGGCGGACTGGAATACAGTGAGTATGGCACAGCTCAACGCAATGTTTTAATTTCAGGGGTCGCCAGTCTATCTGGAACTGCGCTAAAATTAGATTGCAAATAACAGATATTTGAGAGGTCTCTATGCTGACTGAAATGCTGAACGCTTTTGTAATTATTGGACTATTAACCATCGTCGGACTATCAATCTATTTGATAATATCCGGCATAAAAAATAGACGCCTCAATGAATATTATGCTGAGAATCCGGGGAGTGACCCGTTGGATTCCGTGTTTAATCAATAGCAAAGATCCAAAAAATCAGATGTAGTAGTTCAGACCAGGTCTGAACTAATACAATCTAGATAACATTAAAAAATCAAAATCATCCTAGACTCTTGATCAGATACACCAACGCTTGCCCTCCGCGAGTATTTTTTATCTTAGCGTTATTTTCCAGAGTTATATTCTCGGCATGCCTTCTCAGAGTACACCAGCGTTTATATCGACACCTCTGATCGTAATCAGCCAATTTTGATAAATTCTCTATCATGGAATCCAGTAAATCTTTAGATTTAATTAGATTATGCTTGACTAGGAAATCATATAGCGCCTTGTCCAATAAAAAATCTTTCCGAATCTTTCTTAGTTCAGGGTATCGCATTAATAATTGACGTAATGTTATTTTTTTACAATCAAATTTTTTCAAATCATTCAAAAACCCGTCGAATCCATGCAACGGCTTAGTCAGATTTAAACAATGATAAGAGTCTTCTACAGATCTCCATGAATCAATATCAACTGATTCAACAAGTTTTTTCAATTTTTTATGTGTGAAATCACGATAAATAATACTAGGACGTAAATGATCATCAGAATTAGATTTAAATTTTTTCTGTATAGAGGTTCTATCGACATCAAACAAATCCGCCAACCCTAATGTACTCAATTCAGGCGATAGCCGTGACTGATAATTAGATAGTATCAAATCAATAGAATGAACATAATTTCTGAGTGTGGTTTCAGGTGAGGCATGTCCCAATTCCATTGATAATTGATGCAATGGGTTGAATACTCGAGTCCCACCAGACAGAGTTTTAACTCGATCATAATAGTTTTTAAATTCATTAATTTGCTCAACATCCAAACCAAGAAAATTATTCTCTATAATTGATTCATCATTCCGTAGTTGTAAATAGAACATGTTATTGCTAGCAAAACTGTGCCTTAATGTATGAAATGCACAGATTGGATCTGAGGTTATCATCCTAAAAGCTGTAGACAAATAAAGGAAGATTTTATTCCGATTCGTTACAATCGAAAATTCAGAATCCCAGTCTAGAAATAAATCTTCATTAGATTTTGAGTTTTTCCTTCTCCATTCGAGAAATTCATTTAAAAATATCATTTCATCAGAACTAAATCGTCCGCCAATAGCAATATTTCTATTTGAATGAATAGATTTTTGAGTCTTGTCTTCATAGGGTGTTACAACTAACATTGGAAAACCATTCATATGAAAATCACACAATCTGATATTCTGTATTTCACCACGTCGTAGCCCTAATCGATATCCGAGTATTAAGGCCATTCGAGCAAAATTTATAAGAATTTTTTTATCATCAGATAGCTCCATTCTCAACTCGTTTTTAAGCACTTTATGGACATGAGAATATTCCCATGGAAAAATCATAACTGGGTGAGGTTCAGATTTTCTACTTATAACGATATTTATTGAAAATCTTGGTCGATTTTGATAATTATGCAAAAACCATAAAAAATAATTAATCGATTTCTGAATGTTAAACTTCGAGTGTTCTTTAGAATTTAAAATTACTTGCTTGAATCTATCTAACAATTCCTCATCTGGTAAAAATTGCAAATCTTGATCTTTAAACTCACCAGTAAAACGATCTGTCAAATCATTAATTATTCGATAGATCGCTGAAATTTTCAATTTTGTTCCAGCCTCAGTTTCATTATTCGCATAAAAAACAGAACAATCTATAATCAACTTAACTACTGGTGAAAATTCCACATGCTTAATTTTTTCTAAAAATTCATCCGAGCTACTCACAACTTTGAGTGAATCGGTGATTATACGAAGCGATTTGCCCTTAGAATTTTTTCGGCTTTTCTTTGAACAATTTCTTTTTTTGACCTTAGCATTAGGTGGAACTAGACGGGTTATTCTACGAATATGACCGATCTCGCTTAGCCCTCTATTATTTTTACGATTAGATAAACTCTCTATAATGAATCCTGGATAATAATTATGCAGAAGAGCTTTCATTGCCGATAAAAATTTATTTTTGGTATTCAATCCAGATGAATCCATGTGTTTATCTAATAATTTTTTAATATTAAAAAACCATTTATTATTTTTTTTAAAACGATCATGAAACTTACTAATCAGTGCGAGCGTGAAGTTATCAGGCGTCCATACCATTCCAATTTTTTGCTTAGGTTTATTTAAAACAAACCAGTATTCATCATTGACTCGGCGTAAATTTGTTAACCAATTTTGATCATACCAACTACAAATCAAATTATCATCGAGTAGTAATCCATACCGAATCGCACTGTAGGTTATTAACCCGATGAAATCATCTGCCTGAGCAGATTTTATTAAATTTATAAAAATTTTATCGAATTTCAGTAGTTCCTGATACCCCGCTAAATTCTCTGGTGTTACAGGTGCTGCTGGGCGAGCAATCTTAGCAATTCGACTAAGATCGTCTTGCGAGGTTCGTTCTGTATCAAAAAAATATTTGATAATTTCATCCAGTGTCGCGTCAACCATCTCCGCACCCACCCGGGCGCGGAGTTTCTCTATTATCAGTAAAAAAACATGTGATTCAATGTGATCGTTAGCATTCAAATCAACACCAGAATCGCTCAAAACTTCCTCTGCTAGATCAGACAGCATTAAACCAATCCTCCTGAATTCCTAAATCTTCAATTAATTTATCAAATTCAATTTTTAATTCGTTGTGAATATCTATTGGAGAAACGGTTGAATATTTATCCCATACTGCCTCTCCCTGAGAATTGTGATTCATAATCATATTGATCGAGTCATACGATACACAACGTTCAACAAACTGGGTTCTGATGAGTTTTCTGATTGAGTTTATTGGATATTGCGTAAATTCATCGAGAAACTTTTGTATATTTTGTGGTCTAGGTGTTATCAATCTTCCATCATCAGATACTAAAAATGTGAATGTATCAATTTCATCTAGATTCAGCGTATCAATCGAATTTTTCCGTACCGATAAATAATATTCTGAAATTCGAATTGCCATCGGATGCACAAATTGAAATCGCGAATTGGAAAAATCTTGGCGGTCTTTATCTCTATAAAAAACTGCACATTTATAATCATCAACCTCTACCATTGGATCGTAGATGCCTCGTATTGTCGTAAACACCGATTGGCATAAAACACATAGTAGGGTATTCAAATTATGCAGCCTATAAAAATTCTCATTACTCAAGACGATTTGCTGATGAATACTATTAAAAATATTTTTAAAATCATCAATTTCTGGTGTGTTTCTTGGCGAATAATACCCGGGATCGTATCGCTGATGATTTACACAATCTGCTCCAACGCGTCTCAAAAATTCATTCGCCGATTCAGTATAACAATCAGATACCTGCTTACCCGAAACTGCCGTATAAAACATTTGTACTGTAGCTGATGACACCCTAATTCCGAATGTTGTTTGAACAATGACTGGATCATACGATGATCGTGCAATTTCAAAAACTTGTCTAGAAATTTTCGATAGTGTTATTCTATCACCAAGAATTAAAATAATTTCTTTAACATTTTTTTTCAACTCTAATTTATCTACCCCTCCAAAAATCTCTTTAAAATTATTTAAATTACAATAATTTGGAATTGAAACGTAGTCTCTCGACTGCAATAAATTATCGGTAATTCTATTTCTCACACCTAATGAGTTGGTTCTATATTCCGGTCGTATTCGATCTATCCGAAATTCATTTTTAGATTGAACGAATTTTATTGGAGAATCTTGTTCCTCTGTTAGCATTGATATAGCATTTTCATATGAGCTTGACGTCAGCAACATCACCTTCAGAATCATCCCCACCCGTTTATTTGCCATGTGTGATTCATGATTTTTTGTTCGCTGTATGTATCGCCACAATTTAATTAATTCTGTATCAGTTAGCTGTCGGTTTGTAATTGGTGGTGCAGAATTATATCTAGCGAGTATCGCGCGACTAGCCTCGGTTTTACGATGTCCTATTTTAAATTCTACTGACAGCGCTTTTAATTTCTCTCGATATATTAATACCTGACCACCTAAATCTTCTTCTGCGGGATCAATGTACAAATTAGTTTTTCGATGTTCATCGTTCGGCAAAATCTCATGAATTGCTGGAAGAGCATTTAGATCATCCGGATCATCGGGTGTTAGCTGTATTCTCGTACCAAAAAAATATTTTTTGATTCCATCACGACCATTTCCAACCCGATTTGATTTTTCTAGCTCTTTTTTATGATGACGACTGACATTCACGCCATCTAAAATTTTTATAAATCTCATCAGCATGTAAAAATCATGTCGTTGATGTTCCCTCCCTTCCAATAAATCCAATAGATTATTAATCAAAGAAATTTCTTTATAATCGTCTGGTTTTTTTGCGATTTTTCGTATCAGCGATCCTAGTCCAGCAATATCATGCTCAGGAATTTTTTGTAACGGATCGAGTTCAATCGCTTTTAATTTGTCGTTTTCAATTAAATCGATTGCTAAAATCATTATGTTTTGCAGTTGACGAATAATTTCTCGATGCCGGTTATCCGTATATAGCGCCGCCCATATCTGGTGTTTGACGATCAGCCCGTAAAATCGTCGATCTGCGATGACCGCATAATCCTCATGCCAGCCCGACCCGCGAATCTCAGAATTTGCGATTTCAATCAGCGCCTCGCTGATTTTTCCAGCCAACGGATTGTCCGGATTCACAATTCGACCAACGTTCGCCCGAACCTGATTCAGCCCCGGTTGCCCATCTGGCGGATTCAGCATTTCTAAAAATTTATTCATTTCCGTGCCTCTGTTTGTATGCAACAGACCTATAGCAGCGATGGGACAGAACAGATTTGGGGCGAGATTTCTTGAAATATTCGGGGGGTTCAGATCTAAAAATCGGCTAAAAAAGGCACCTGAAAATAATTCAAGTGACTGATTTTATTGAAGTTTAATAACTCTATTGAGAGACGAGGTTGTTTGTTACCATGGCAACAGACCCTTAGCAGGAGGGACGGTACTATCGTTGTGACAACAGATGATGGTTAGAAGGAATAATGGGATTGGGTGATAGGGAATATGGAGATTTATGGTGATTCTAGTGACGGCAACTCCGTCAGAATTGAAAGGGTTCTATTTTCGGGTATACGGATTTAATGGTTGATGGGGCACCTTCACCCCATC
>CEOQ01010883.1_pt1 | contig 19668 bp, 15 predicted proteins | sample 361351 | NCBI WGS metagenome assembly CEOQ01 (sample SAMEA2619907, study PRJEB7988) | marine metagenome | biome: marine biome (ENVO:00000447); feature: deep chlorophyll maximum layer (ENVO:xxxxxxxx); material: "saline water (ENVO:00002010), including plankton (ENVO:xxxxxxxx)" | depth 60 m | reverse complement strand
GACGGCTATCCCGTCCCTGCTTTCCTTGAGGTTGTCGTATATCCTAAGAGTCTCTGATGACAATAATTCCCTAGTCATGTTTCGTAGAGGAGTGTTTTTATCTATAACGGAGGAGAGTTCGTTGATTTCTGATTGAAGTTCCTCGGTTAATTTCCCATATTGTTCCATTTCCCGCTCATAATTAGAAGTTGCTTTCTTTAGCCCGTTTTCATATTTATCTAATTCTTCCATCTGTATTAGTAGGTTTTCTTCTGTGTTATCGATTTGAGATGTGAGATTTCTTATCTCATCTTCAAAAGCAGACAATTCTCTAGGATTATTAATTGTCCCGCTATATATTTTCTGGGTGATTTCGGATTTTCTGTCTTCCAATCTCTGAGTTTCATTTTCTGTATCTTTATGAAGTTTCATGGCCTTTTTATGCCCATGTTCCACAGCTTTCAGGATTTTTGAGCTTTTCTCTAATTCACTTTTATCGTTAAGTATGATGCGAATATCTGCCAAGCGACGCGTTGCAACATCTATATCTGTGTCTAGTGATTGTAGGTGGAAAAGATCTGAAGAATTATCCATATGCACGTAGTTTACTATGCTTCCTTTTAGCTCAACTTTAACTCAGACCGCATGCTTTTGTCAGTAAAATTCAGATCTGAAATAAGTTTAGGTCTAGAAATATAGTAAATTATTGACTGGAGCGCATCACTTTAGTTGTGTACACTGGTTTTGCCTACCCATGAGGTCGAATATTGGAGTAAGTGGATTTGAAAGTGAATAAGTTTCTGACACGTGAATTTCCCAAAACTAAAATAGTTTGTACATTAGGTCCTGCATCAGACAGCGAGGAACAACTCGTGGAATTGGTAAAAGCAGGTATGAGTGTTGCCAGACTTAATATGTCTCATGGGGATTTAGATACGCATATTAAGGTGTTAAATAGGGTGAGAAAAGTATCTTTGGAATTGGAAATTCCTGTCGGTGTGATGGTTGATGTGCCTGGGGCTAAGTATCGGACCGGGCCATTGGCACCTGGTGCCGTTCAACTACAAGACGGGGATGAGATTGTGCTGACAAGCCAAGATTTAATCGGATCTAGTGAAAAGGTTAGCGTTGCTCCTCCTGGAATTCATTTGGATGCTGTTGCAGGTACAAAAATTCTTGTTGATGATGGAAATATTGAGCTTCGCGCTATAGAAGTCAAAGACCTTGATGTTATGTGCAAAGTGGTACGTGGAGGCAGGCTAACGGAGAGAAGAGGTGTTGTTACTCCTGGTATCTCACCATCTCAAAAATTTCCCGACACAAAAGCGGTTGAATGTTTAAAGTTTGCAGCTGAATACAATGCTGATTTTGTTGCTTTATCTAATGTGACTAGACGCGAAGAAATTTGGAAAGCTAGATCTATACTTAGAGAAAACGGTATGAAAGACCCGATGATAATTTCAAAGGTAGAGCGCGCGGAGGCAATAGATAACCTGTCCGAGGTAGTTGACGCAAGCGATGCCTTGATGGTTGCTAGAGGAGATATGGGGGTTGAAGTACCTTTGCCATTGGTGCCAGTGATACAGAAAGATTTGATCAAACGAAGTAACGCTGCCGGTAAGCCAGTTATAACCGCCACCCAGATGCTTGAGTCAATGATAGAGTCATCTTCTCCTACCCGTGCAGAAGTTACGGATGTGGCTAATGCAGTATTTGATGGATCTGACGCTATTATGCTTTCCGGTGAAACTTCTGTTGGTAAATTTCCTGTAGCGGCGGTTGCTGTGATGGCGGCTACAGCGTTAGAGGCAGAGAAGGCACTTCCTTACGAATCCATGATCGCAGAGCGAGCCAAAAGTCTTGAAAATAAGACGGATGATGCCATAGGATTTGCAGCGTGTCAGACTTCAAATCAACTCAACTCCTCCTTAATTGTGGCTTTTACAGAGTCTGGAAGGTCTGCAGGGAGGGTTTCACGATATCGTCCTAAGGCTAAGATATTAGCCTTAACTGAATGGACTGACATACAACGGAGGCTAACATTGCGATGGGGAGTGGTACCGGTCATAGTTAGCGGTTTAGAAAGCGTAGAAGATTTTTTCTCAATCGGCCAGAAAAAATCCCAAGAATTTTTGGAAGCAAATGATGGAGGTACTGTTGTTCTCGTAGCTGGAACTCCGTTAGGTGAGGTGGGGTCGACCAATATGCTGCGAGTTTTGCAGCTAGATTAAAAAGATTCTCATGAAAGGAACTTTTCATGTTGAAAATGTATGATACTTTGGCAAGAGAAAAATCGCCCATAACCCCGCACACTCCTGGGCGATACACCATATACACCTGTGGCCCAACTGTTTACCGAGATGCTCATATTGGTAATTTACGTTCTTACCTGATGGCCGATTGGATGAGAAGGGTTCTAATTAAGTTAGGAAATGAAGTAGTTCATATCAAGAATATTACAGATGTAGGTCATATGCGACAAGAAGTTCTTGAACAGGGTGAAGACAAGGTGATTGCCGCCGCAATTGCCGAAGGTAAAACTCCAGCAGAAATAGCACAGTTTTACACGGAGAGGTTTTTGCAGGATGAAAAAACATTAAATATTTTGCCTGCAAATGTATTCCCTAAAGCCACAGATCACATCAATGAAATGATAACTATAACTGAAACCCTTATAGCTAAGAATCTTGCATATGAAATAAATGGGAATGTTTATTTTTCTGTAAGGAATTTTCCTAAATATGGACAGCTCTCTGGGAACATAAATGAATCCCAATTGCAAGAAGCGGTTAGAGTGGAATCCGATCCTAACAAGAGAGATCCAAGAGACTTTACTTTGTGGAAACTGGCTGAAGATGGAAGGTCTTTAAAATGGCCTAGTCCTTGGGGAGACGGGTTTCCAGGATGGCATATAGAGTGCTCAGCAATGTCTATTAAGTATATTGGGGAAAAAATAGATATTCATACCGGTGGCGTTGACAATATCTTTCCTCACCATGAAGGTGAAATAGCACAAAGTGAGGGCTACACAGGTGAGAAGGTTGTTGGTCATTGGGTTCATGGACAACATTTGTTGGCTGACGGCGTCAAAATGGCTAAGTCAGCAAAAAATGCCTATATCATCAGTGAAATAGCTGATCGCGATATAGACCCCATGGCTTTTCGATATCTTTGTATGACTGCCCGATATAGGACAAGAATAAATTTCACTTTTACTTCTCTAAAGGCCTCAGAGAAAGCTCTACATAGATTGAGAAGGATTTTTGTTCAAAGTAAAAGAAATGCAGGTACTGAGTTGCCGGTTTCTGACACTGTTAATGCTTGGGAAACACTGTTTCTACAAGCAGTGTGTGATGACTTAGATATGCCCAAAGCATTGGATATAGTTTGGAGATTGGCGGAATCAAACATATCTGCAGGTTCTAAATTACAGTTGTTGCTTTCTTTCGACGAGGTTCTTGGGCTAGGTTTGGCAGATACTCAGGATATGTTCATATTAGGATCTGGGATTTCAAGCATGATCTTAGAGAGGTCGGATTCAAGGGCTGCTGAGGCCTTTAATAAAGCCGATTCTTTGAGGGAGGAAATTTCTCGAAACGGGTATGTTGTGAACGACCAAGTTGCAGGCTCTACTGTAAGGCTGAAGGACAGCTCTGAGATTAGGTCTGATAAGTGGGATGCGATTTCATCTTCAGCAGAAATAGGATCTCTCATAGGAAACAAGAGTACGTTTGATTTCACTTTCGGGATAGTTGCTAATGGTTACTCACAAGATATCGAACGTTGTGTCGGATCGGTTAATAAATTTGAAAGCATCACCAGTCATGAAATAATTATATTAGACAATGGATCTGTAGATGGCACTGGGGAAATTATAGAGGATTTGGCTAGTAATTCTGAAAATATAAATGTCATACACGCCGATCACGTCTTGGGCGATGGTTCTGCGAAAAACGTTTTGATTAAAAGTTCATTAGGAAAAGTTTTCGTACTGTTAGACCCAAGCGTAGAGTTCCTAGGCCCTGTTTCTGCCTCTTTGGCAGGTATTCTTTCGGATTCAAATGTTGGAATTGCAGGATATGCTGGTTTGAGAACCCCTGATTTATTACATTTTCACGACGGAGAAGGAGAATCAGGTGAAATGGATGCTATGCAGGCATATTGTTTTGCTTTTCGTAGGAATGATATTGAGAAAGTTGGATTAATGAGAGAATCCTTTAGATTTTATAGAAATTTAGATTTAGATTTCAGTTTTCAATTTAAAAATGAAGGTTTTAAGATTGTCGCAGATCAATCCTTGCCTATAAAGTTACATGAACACAGGGGTTGGACCGAGTTATCTGACGGAGAACGTGATGAACTTAGCAAGAAAAACTATGGCAGATTTTTGAAAAAATGGAGAAATAGGTCAGATCTTTTAATCGCCTCTCAATAATATATGATGCACATGGTTTGTTTACTAATGTATATGTAAAGTTTTTCTAATTTCGTTGTCGAGGTTGATAGTTTGGATTATTCTGTTTGGATGCTCTGGGTTCAATTGTCCTTGTCCGCTGCAATCATATTAATTGCAGCCACTCAGTTAACAAAAAATGCAGACGTTATTGCATTTAAAACCGGTTTAGGGCGCTCATTTGTCGGCGTAGTACTGCTGGCAACTGCTACATCTTTACCTGAATTGGGAACGGGGGTCAGCGCTGTGACCTTGATAGGGGGAACTGACGGTGCGAATTTGGCTGCTGGAGATGCTTTCGGCAGTAATTTGTTTAATCTTCTAATAATAGGGATTATTGATTTGCTGTGGAGGAATGGGTCTATATTTTCCGGACTTGGGATAAGAGTGGCATTAGTCGGAGTGTTAGGAGTATTGGTTATAGGGGGCGCGGCTTCTGCAATGTTGATCCATTCTCATACAGACTTCATGTCGAACATGATAATTAGTCCTATGTCAGTCATAGTGTTGTTAGTATTCTTAGCAGCTTTATTCACCATTTACAGGGAAGAGAAATATTCTGTGGACGAAGAATCGAATGTTAACTACAGTGATGAAAGTCTTTCCAAAGCCTTTATTGTTTATGGAATAGCCGCGTTAGTCGTTGTTGGATCCGCAATTTGGCTGGCACAAACTGGTGATGCTTTGGCGGATGAAATGGGTTGGGGTAAGAGTTTCGTAGGTACACAGTTCTTAGCTTTGAGTACCTCTCTTCCGGAATTGGCTGCTTCAGTTGCTGCTATTCGAATTATGGCACCGGAATTGGCTATTACAAATGTTCTAGGTAGTAATTTGTTCAATATGGGCTTTGTCCTCTTCTTGGATGATTTAGCTTATACAGAAGGCCCTATTTGGACCGCAGTTTCTTCAATACATGTATTCACAGCTATGTTAGCGATGATTATGACGATGATAGTTTTGATTCCGATGACAAGTAAATCTAAATTGTCATTCGGTCGGGTTATAACTCTAGAATCTATATTGCTAATTGGGCTGTATGTTGTAGGAAGTGTGCTTGTTTTTGCTAGCGGTGGCCATTGAGAATATTTGATGATAAATTGTCCCCAATATTAACAACATTAAGGAGTTCGTATGTTTTTCGAATTGCGTGAATACAGAACCTTGCCTGGTCAAAGGGAAAACTGGGTTGAATTTATGGAAAATACCATAATCCCATTCCAAGTATCAAAAGGTATGGTGATTTTAGGAAGCTTTACTGGCGAAGAAGAAGAAGATCTATACATTTGGATAAGACGTTTTGAATCTGAGGAAGAAAGAATCCGTTTGTATGAAGCTGTCTATGAGAGCGACACCTGGGTTAATGAAATTGGACCCAAAATCCCAGAGATGATGGATAGATCCAAGATTGTGGTTCGCAGAATTGAGGCAAGTGGAAAGTCTGTCATACAGTAAAACTAAAACGCTTTGAGACTAGGACGATTAAATGGACCTGTTCTATTTAAGGATGTCACCGTATTTGATGGTGAAGCACTGAACTGTCACTGGTCAGTGATGACCGAAAATGGGAAAGTCACATTTCAAGGATCTAATGAAGATTTTGGCGAAGTGAAAGCTACGGTCATTGATTGCCGTGGGTTCTCTTTAATACCATCATTTAAGGATTCCCATTTACATCTTTTAGGCAACGCGGCCAGGTTAACGGGAAAAGATATAGCGTCGTCTGTTTTTAATGATATTCCGGAGGTCCTTGGAGAGTTAAAGAAGACAAAAGATGAAATGTTTTTTGGTGGATGGTTGAGATGTTATGGCTACGATGACTCCCAAATAAAATCTGGTCGGGCATTAACTCGATGGGATTTGGACCAGATTTATCCGGATTCCCCGGTCATTATATATTCAAGCTCTGGCCATTCGGCCCTCATCAATTCACGTGGGTTAGCTAAACTTTCCATCTCTGAATGTTCAGATGAACCCAACGGTATTACTTTTGATAGAGATTTAGAGACTGGCAATTTGAATGGTGTCATTCTAGAAGGTAATTCATATATTGAAAATTATCTTCCCAAAATAAGTAATGAGAGACTGAGAAATAATTTGAAGTATTCTTTTCAGCAGTTTCTAAGCAGAGGTGTCACGCAGGTTACTGACGCAACAGAAAGTAATGATGTTGATAGACTCAATTTCTTAAGTACCGAACTTGATCGCCTTGAGGGTATGGTGGATGTTGAGTTCATGCCGGGATTAAATATGCTAGATGAGTTGGGCCAGTTTAAAATATCTTATGGGTCAAATTACAATTCCCTGTCCATTGGACCAGTGAAGATTATGCTTTCTTCCTCTAGCGGGCGTTTTGTTCCGGAACCGCAAGATTTACTAGAGTTTGTAACTGAATGTCATGGTAGAGGGTATCCGGTTGCTATTCATGCTATAACAGAGAATGAAATAGATTTATGTTTGTCAATTTTTTCAAAATCAAGTTTGCGAGGTGATCGTATAGAGCATGCTTCAGAATTGAGAGATGATCAGATAAAAAAAATAGCAAAGTTAGGATTATGGATATCCACACAGCCAGGATTTATTTATCATAGGGGTGATCAGTACATTTCGAAATTAAATGGGTTGGATCTAAATTTATTGTACCGTTTGAGATCTTTGGAAATATCAGGAGTCAATGTGGGCGGTTCTTCCGACGCCCCAGTCACTGTTGCCGACCCAATAAATTCAATATACGCTTCAATGACCAGGCAGACTTCTGGTAAACAGGTGTTAAACGAAGATGAATCTCTAAACATTATTCAATCTTTAAAAATGTTCACCGTAAATAACTCGACTATAAGTGCCGGAAGACAAAAGTTGTCCGGCGTATCAACCGGGGATACACTTGATGCCGTTATTCTTAATAATGATATCAGTTCTTTAAGGGCTGAGGACTTTAAAGATATAAATGTATTCGCCACGGTGAAAAATGGTGAAATCAAATACGTTGCGGAAGTAGAGGCTTAAACGATTCTGCTCGTTATAAATTCTGACAATTCCTCTAAGGAGTTTCGTACTTTTGTATTCGGTAATAACTTCAACTGTTCTTTGGCTTCTGACACCATTTTGGCGGCGTAAGTGTAGCACCTCTCCACTGAATTTGATTTATCAATAAGCTTTATTATTTCAGCATGCAGCTCGGTATTTGAGCGGTCTGAGAAAAAACCGTTAACTAGAGACTTGATCTGAACATTTTCGGACCCGTAAATGACTGGAAGAGTGACAATTCCGTTTAACAGATCACTTCCCACTGGTTTCCCTAGGACTCTTTCATCACCCTGGAAGTCAAAAATGTCATCTATTACTTGAAATGCAATACCGAGTTTGTAACTGAAAGTTTTTAAAGCGGAAACATTATTTTCTGAAATCCCACTCAGGATGCCGCCAGATTCACCCGCTGTAGAAAATAAGGAGCCCGTTTTTAGATATATTCGCTCAAGATAATTTTTCATGCTAAAGTCGGGTTTAAAAGCGACTGACATTTCCAGGAGTTCTCCTCTGGATAACTCCATTATAGTTTCAGAAAACCTTCTTATAACCCTCACATTTTTAGTGTCGCACACATATGTTGCTGATGCGGCGAAAATATAATCTCCTAGTAAGACTGCTGTATGTTGACCCCAGTTACTACTGACAGTGATTCTCCCTCGCCGGGTTTTTGCTTCGTCTACAGTGTCATCATGGACCAAAGTGGCGATATGAAGCATCTCAACAGCTGTGGCCATCCTTATTACATTTTCTCTGTTCGAGGAAGTGAAACCTCCTGAGAGGAGTGTCAACAGCGGTCTGGTTCGTTTGCCTTTGGAATCAAATACGTGCATAAGTAATGTACTTAAATGTTCAGCCTCTGAACTGCTGGTGAAAGCTTTTAGTTGTTTTTCAACTTCATCCATATCATTTCGGACGGTGTCAAATATAGAATTTAACCGCATTCGTGAGCCTAAAGGGATTCGAGTCTGTTGATTTCTTTGTCAGCAACATCAGCATCCAGTTTTACGAACAAAGGCGCTATACCCCCTATCTTATTATGTGAATTCAGGATAGAAGGTGACCAGTTCCAACCTTGAGAACTGATGGGATCTTTAAATCCAAGCATTTCGTTTAATTTTTCTGTACTGAATGGGATAAAGGGATTCAATGAAATTTTTAAAGCGTTCAAAACATTGAGACAATGATGGAGCGTGTTTCCGGCATGATCTGAGTTGTTCTTAAATTCTTTCCATGGAGCTTTCTCATCAATATATTTATTCGTTTCTTGTGCTAATGCCATGGACAGATCTAGCGCCTTTCGAAAGTGACAATTGCTGATCTCTTCTGCAACGTTTGAAAGAGTTGTGTCACAGAGGGTCATTAAACCGATATCTTTGTCATTAACGCCAACAGCATCTGGGATTACGCCATCAAAGTATCTTTGAGTCATCGATAAAACTCTATGAGCTAGGTTTCCAAATGTTGCCACTAGTTCGTCATTATTTCGCCTCACATATTCACTCCACGAGAAGTTTGAATCACTGCTCTCAGGCATGATAGAGGACAGAGCGTACCTAAGTGGGTCGGGGTCGTAACGACTAAGATAGTCGCCTAGATTGACGGCCCAATTTCTACTGGTCGACATTTGCTTTTGTTCCATGTTTACATATTCATTGGCTGGCACGTCATAGGGCAAATTTAATCCTTGGTATCCCATCAGCATCGCAGGCCATATAACGGTATGGAATGGAATGTTGTCCTTACCCATGAAGTAATAAGATTTCGAATCTCCAGACCAGAATGTTTTCCAGGATTGGTCGTCATCCGAGCCTGCAGCCCATTCGATTGAAGCGGACAAATAGCCGATGACAGCTTCAAACCAAACATATATGCGTTTGTTCTCATATCCTTCCAAAGGTACTGGGATTCCCCATGATATGTCCCTTGTTATCGGACGATCCTTTAAACCGCCCTCTAAAAATCCTGTTGTGAAATTCTTTACATTGGGCTTCCAGTGTTCCTGTTTCCTGACCCATTTGAGTAAATCTTTTTCAAAATGACTTAATCTTAAAAAGAAATGCTCTGTGTTTTTGAAAACAGGCGTCTCATCGCAATCTTTGTGCTTGATGTTTATTAGATCTTTAGGGTCTAGGGTATATCCACAGTTGTCACATTGATCTCCCCTGGCTCCATTAAAATTACAATGGGGACATTCGCCCTCAACGTACCGGTCTGCTAGGAATCTGTTGTGATGTTCACAGAAAGGCTGCGACATTGAATCTTTGTATATAAGATCGTTTTTGTACAAATGACTAAATATGTCTTGGGAGATCTTTTCATGGTTTTTTGTATGCGTTGATGTGAATAGATCGAAATTGATGCCTAATTTTGACCAGTCAGATAAAAATTCTTGTTGATATTTTTCAGCAACTTCTTCCGGCGTAACACCTAAAGTTTCTGCTGTTATTGTTACAGGGGTACCGTGAGCATCACTTCCAGAAACCATTATTACAGTATTACCAATTAGGCGATGAAATCGGGCGAATATATCCGCTGGTAAGTAACATCCGGCAACGTGTCCTATATGGATCGAGCCGTTTGCGTATGGCCACGCTGTACAGACCAAAATGTTTTCAGACATTAAACCTCATATAAATTAAGCTTTTCGAAGGTCAAATTTTAGCATAATGAGTTTCTTTGAGAATTCCGTTAAATGTTATCTAAAACGATTCTGTAAGCTTGGCTGTTAGTTTTACCAGTCAATTTTGAAATTTCCTTTGCTACCTCTTTCACGCCAAGACCATCAGACCTAAATTCTTTTACAAGTTTCTTAAAATCTTTACACGAAAACACTGGTTTGGAAGGTTCTTCCGGTTTGATTAGAATCGTAAATTCTCCTTTGGGCTCAATGAAGTATTTCAAGGCAGATTTGACGGTACCTATAAATCTTTCCTCGTGAAATTTGGTTAATTCTCGCCCGATCAATATTTCACGGTTCTCGGAAATGGACGCTATATTAGTCAGAAGTCTGCGTAATCTCTTCGGAGATTCGTAAAAAACACAATTGGATTCCATTGTGTTGCAAACGCTCAGGATTTTGGCTATTTCACTTTGAGTTTGTGGGCAAAAACCATGAAAATAAGTTTTATGGGTATTAAAAGGGGATATGGACATAATAGCAGTCAGTGAGGATGGCCCAGGGATGGTTATGATTTCAATACCGTTTTTATCTGCCGCTTGAATGAGTTCTCGACCTGGATCACTGACTCCAGGGGATCCAGCGTCCGTAGTGAGTGCAATGTCCTTAGTTTTCATTTCAAGAAGTAGTTTAGGGGTTCTTATTGCAGCGTTATGAGCGTTGAAACTAATTTGCGGCGTATCTATACCGAATTTTGATAATAATTTCCCCGTGACTCTGGTATCTTCTGCGGCTATCAAATCTACTTTTTTAAGTGTTGTTAAGGCTCTCGAGGAGATATCTTCGAGATTGCCAATAGGCGTCGCCACAATAAAGAGTTTTGTCATTTAATCACTTTTTGGTTTATATTTTAGATTTTGTATCATTCCTCTTATAGATAGAAAGTAGCATTGCTATTAATGTTAAGGTACACAGAATTTGGAAAGTTGATTGCATTCCTGATAAGAAAGCAGAGAAAACCTTCGAATCAGTAGCGTAAGTTACCACCGTAAGGTCAGGCTCTTGACCTAGAGAACCCATTACAGATGTAACAATTAATGTAGATAATGGTATAGAGAGCAAATTGCCACCATTTCTTACGAGATTTATGAAGCTTATGACTGCTCCGTAATTTTGGTTGTTTGTTACGCTTAGGGTAGCGCTGTTGTTTGGGCCGTAGAAGGAACCCATCCCTCCGCTGACTGGAATTACACCTAGGTAGGGTATCCATCGAGGACTATCTTCGTTTATCGTTGACAATATCAATAGCCCACAACTGCAAAATAAAAGACCTCCAACTGTAAATCGCCGCCAGCCAAAGACATCTGAAAGCTTACCCGATATAGGACTTAAAGTAGCCATTGAGATCGAAGCTGGTATAAAAATCAATCCTATTTGTTCTGGTGGATATTTTGCAATGTATTTAAGATAGAACGGAAGTAAAAACCAAATTGAAGACATTCCGAGGAAACAGAACAAATTTGAGGCAATCGAAAATGAAAATAAAGGCTTTAAAAATAATCTAACTTCAAGTACAGGGTACTGGGAAATTGAAGATTCCTTTATAAATGCCAATAGGAAAATACCGGCCGCGATAAGAATTGGGAAGGTGTAAATTGACAACCACCCTATAACTGGCACTAGAGTTAGTCCTACTAGGATAGCAATCAAAAATCCTATACAGAGAAAAGCCCCTAGCCAATCAAATTTTTCTTGCCGTTTTGGTTTTTTATGAGGGTCCAATATTATCCAAGCTAAAATTGTCGAAATAGCTGCCAATACAGCAGTAGTCAGAAAAACAGCACGCCAACCGAATAACGCGGTAATTCCACCTCCTATTGCTGGTCCAGCCACATTGCCTATCCCCACAAAAATCAAGGTTAATCCTATTGCTTTCCCTCTATTACCTTCACCAAATGCTTCCACTACTATAGCCATTGCGATTCCTTGGATCATCGCAGCACCTAAACCTTGAATTGATCTAGATATGAACATCATCTCCAAAGAGGTGGAAAATGAACATAAAATATCTCCAGAAATGAAAATAATTAACCCATAAATGACAGTTTTTTTCTTTCCAATTATGTCTCCCAATCTCCCCATCGGTAACATGAGAGAGGTTACTACGACCAAATACGTAATCTGGACCCACTGAATCGTGGGTAAGTCTGCTTGGAAATATTCACCGATATCAGGCAATATTACATTTGATGCGCCTCGATCTGCGGCCGTGGCGAGTATAGACAAAGCGGCCGCTATATATGCAAGCCAAGCGTAATGGCGCGCCTTAAATGAGTTTATCGATTTGTATGACATAAAATGAATAAATGAATCATACACTTAAAAACTAACTTGGTTAAAATTTAATGTTTGATGTCGTGTTAACTTCGGATAAGTTTTAATTCAAGTGAATTTTTTTATTACAAAGGAGTAGAAATGTTTTTAGTTAGAAGAATATGCAAGGTTGAAAGAAAAGATTCTTGGCAAGTAGCAAAGCTGTTAGAAACCATATGTGGAGCATATGAAAAAGAAACAGGTAGGAGCAAAGCCACAATTTATATTGCAGGTGCAGGAACTCCCGCTCAAGAAATAGCCGTTTTTGCGGATTGGGAGCAAGAAACAATTGAAGCTAACAGGGCCCCTAACGTTCCAAGTACTGTCCATGAAGCGAATGTTGAGCTTTTTTCCTTAGTTAAATCTTACGAGATTGAATTTTTTGAAATTGCCACATCGGAGAAAATATTGGAAAGAACCTCTTAATTTTTACTAACCCAATTGCTCTCTTCTTATGTTGTCAAGTCGTTCTCTGTTTGATTCAGATAAGATGTCATAAGGGTCACCTTTTTGAAGGATAGCTCCTGAGAAGTCTGGAGGGCGTTTCTCTAGAAATGCTCTTCTTCCTTCTTCTCCATCTGAACTCAACTGTGTGAGCAAAGAGTTCATCAGGGTTTGCACCCGCCAGGCTTCCGTGATTGGTATATCGCGAAATCGTATAATAAATTCCTTCATCATTCTGACTGCCAGTGGTGGCATTTTAACGATGCTAGAAGCTACATCCTCTGCCCGTTCCATCAATTTAGAATGTGGTACTACTTCATTAATCAAATTCATACGTAAAGCTTCTTGAGCGTCGAAAGGTTGATCAGTCAGTAATATTTTCATAGCGTCGGCATGCGAGACTTGGCGAGTTAGATAAGTAGCTCCAGGCCCGCTTCCAACCCAGCCTTGGCTCAGAAGGGCAAATTTAAAACGAGCGTGTTCAAGGGAAGCTATTCTAATGTCTGTTGAAGTCAGCATGAGATAAAAACCTGCTCCTGCTGCCCATCCGTTGATGGCTCCAATAACTGGCTTCCAAATTTGAGGATAGTGATCTCCTAAGCGACCGTCTGCTCCTATTCTAGCCCCGTTTACAGTCCCTGCTAGTGGCCAGAAAATATTTTCTGCCCTTATTCTTTCCCGCTCAGATTGGGTGATATCAGGTCTTGTGTCTAAGTTGTGCCCAGCACAGAAATGTCTATCACCTACACCGGTTAATATAATTGCCCTGACTTCTGGGTCTTCCCATATTTCTTTCCATATCTCACTGATTTCATTTGAGGTTTGTCGATCCAGTATGTTTGCTTTTGATGGATTGTTTATGGTTACGTAGCTAATCCCATTTTTCTTTTCATAATTCACGGCCATAATATTATTCGCCTTTAATAGATTATTTTCTGTTCAATCATTTGGTTTACAGTTGCGACATCTAAGCCTAAAAGTTCTTCATATATTGCCTTGTTTCCAGAACCCAATTTTGGTGCGGGTTTCATATTCATTGAATTTTCAACACCAAAATCCCATGGTAAAGAAGGAAGGACTACTTCTTTACTATCTATAGAAGTGTTTACCATAAAGCCTACATCATTTAGATATGGTTCCTCATACACTCTCGATATATCCAAAGAAGGTAAAGCTTCAATACCGACAGACTGAAGCTGTTCCATTACAGAATAGTCAGTTTGAGTTTTGGTCCATTTAGTTATAGTTGAATCAAGTTCCTTAGATATTGCTTTCCTGTTCTCAACTAAGTTGAGGCTCTCATTCTCGCTTAAATTTGCAGCTCCAATAATATGGCAAAGTTTTTTCCAACTTTCTGTATTTGTTATTCTTATTGCTACCCATTTGTCTTCACCAATACAGGGATAAAGACCGTGTGGATATTCAGTTTGAGATGAATTTCCGATAGGGCTGGGTAGTGTTTTGTTGATTTGATATTCAATCAGTGATGGGGATATAGAGGCCGTAAGACTCTCTGCCATGGAATAGTCAACAAAACTTCCATTGCCCGTTAAAATCCGATGATTTAAAGCTGCCATTAATATCATTGCTAATTCCATACCAACCCACGGATCTGCCCATAAGCCTCCTTTAATAGGTTCACCATTCCTGTTTTCAGACCCTGAAATAGTGTTCCAGCCTGTGTAGTGTTGCAAAAGGCTTCCGTAAGCGACAAAATCCTTATCTGGTCCACTGTGCCCCGTGCCTGCTGATGAAATCATGACCACGTCTGGTTTCCATTTTTTTACTACCTCATACCCATATCCCATGCGCTCAAACACGCCAGAGGCGAAATTTTCTATGACGACGTCAGCGGTCGAGATTAGATCAGAGGCTATTGCCTTCGATTCCTTTATTGAGAGGTTAAGTTCACAATACTGCTTAGATTGGTTATAGACTTCAAATGGGGGACCTGAGAGTGATGGGTCTGGCCTTCTTTTACTACCAACTTTTATGACTTCAGCCCCCATTAATGCCAGATGCCTTGTGGCTGTAGGTCCAGCTATAATCCAACTGAAATCTATGATTCTGACCCCATCTAATGGAAGCTTAATGTTGTTTTCTCCTATTGTCATTAAATAATATATTCCTAGTAGGGTTTTTCAATTTCTTGTAAAGGGTGTAAAGGAAATTTAGGGCTTTGCCCATTTATTTTAAAGGGATTTCTAGGGTAGAGAAGAGAGCCAGCCCTTGGATGATCAATTGGTACGAAAAATTCTCGGGATTTCAAGTGAGGATCAACTAAAAGATCGGAGATCGTATTCACAGGAAAACAAGGCACTCTAACTTCCTGTCCAGATCTTGCTATGTCGAATTTTGATTTCGTAATAGACCAGTCGCTAAGTAATTTCCATAGTTCATCAATGTTTTGCTCTCTGGATGTACGAGTCGTAAAACGCTCCTCTGTTGACCAATCAGGATTACCAATTAATTCTAGCCACCGGCTCCACTGAGAATCTTCTCGAGGAGAAATAGCGACAAAGCCGTCTTTGCAAGGCAATACTCCTCCAATTGCTGACACCATGCCGCCAATTGAAGATTCTTTTTGGTCAGATAGTTTTCTAGTAGGAGGAAGTTTACCGAAAGCTTGATTAGCCAAACCACTGATGGCCATTGTGACAAGTGATTCGAATTTAGATACCACCATGTGGCATCCGTACCCCGTTTGCAATTTTCTGTACATCGCGATCATAGATGCTGTTGCAGCTGTCAAACCAGAGACTATTTCACTTTGGTTACCACCGGCTCTTATTGGCGGTTCTGTATTGGGGTCTAATACAGGACCGAGTATTCCATGGGCATTGCCGCTCATGTGAAACAGAGATAAGTCTGATGTTGCATATTGAGAGTATGCATGGCCACATCTGAATGGCTGTATGTTTATTGAAACAATTGATTCATTTGGTTTTGTTAATTCATTGAATGAAGTCCCATGTTTACTCAATGAGCCATCAGTGATGACTAAATCAATATCCTTTAAGATGCCCCTCAATGTATTCAGTCCGTCCGGTTTGTTGAGGTCAACTTTTATCCTTTTTTTTGAATGATTCAGTGCTAGATCAACCGGTGTCATTTCATTATAGGTTTGATTCAGTGGCTTACTTAATGACGTGGTATATTGATTTTCATTTGAACATTCGTGAGTGATCTTGATCACTTCAGCACCGAGTTTGGCGAGTGTCAGAGAACAGTAAGAAGTAGCAATTCCTTGTCCATATTCAAAAATTCGGATCCCATTCAAATAGTTTTTGGTTTCAGGTCTCATTTTATGTTTTACTACTTTGCATCTTTAGAAATTTCTGCCTTTTGCGGTTTCAATCCTAAGAGATGATTCACGATCTGGTCGGTGTCCTCACCGAGTTCTTTCATTGGGAACCACTCTTTTTTAGGTTTTTTATTGCCTGGTATTGACTGGCCGTCATATGTTTGTTGGCCATAATATTTCTCTGTTAATTGGGTGAAGAAATTACGATAGTTAAGGTGCTCATCTTCGAAAACTTCTAAATTGTTTTGAACAGATGCTGCTGCGATATTGTTTGCCTGTAATAACTTCATAACACGGTCGCGCTCCATTCTGATCGCCCATTCTGAAATACAAAAATCGATAAGTGGTTCATTGTTTTTTCGCCCGGTAGCGTCTTTCATATCCGATGATTTTAATCTTTCGTCACCTATCATGTTTACGAGTCTATTCCACTCACTATTTGTTTGTATAGAAAGAGAGATCCAATTGTCCTCTCCTTTGGTTCTGTATACTCCATGTGGTGTTATATTTTGATCTTTGTTAGATCTAATACAGCCGTTTTGAATACCGGCTGAGTGAGATACAAAATATTCTCCCAAGGTTCCTAAAGGACTGTCTACAAGAGCTAATTCAGCATGTGACCCTTTACCGGTTAATAATCTCTTTCTCAACATCGACATGATTAAATTAACAGAATTCAATCCCGAAATTGGATCGGCATATGATAAACCAGTTTGTAGAGGTTTATCTTTGTTGTACCCAAGCATGGAATTGATGCCGGAAATAGCCTCAGCTGTCGACCCAAAGGCTGGATACTCTGAGTAAGGTCCTTGCAAGCCGTAACCGGGCATGGAACACATTATTATTGATGGGTTAACTTTATGTAATACATCATATGTTAATTCCAGATTCCGCATTACACGGGGCCTGAAATTCTCTATAACAACGTCTGAGATTGAAACTAGTTTGAAAAATAAGTTTCTGCCACTTCGGGTATCAAGTCGTAATCCTAGATTTTTTTTATTCCGATTTAATTTATTCGTAACTCGCCCCATTGTTGGTAAAGGAACTCTTGGGTCGCTTATTTTGATGACCTCTGCTCCGAAGTCCGCCAATGTACGTGTACCTAATGGCCCCGCCCATACTCTAGTCAGATCAATTATTCTGACACTATTAAGCGCTCCAGAACATTCTTTCTTACGCGGTTTTCTATTCAAAGGTATTCCTTATTGTGTTCACCTAGCAACGGTGCTCGCCTGAGGTTTAGTCTCTGGTTTTCTAACATGTAGGGAGGGGTCGGGTATAGGGCCTTACCGGCTATAGGATGATTGATGCTTTGAAAAGCGTCCCTGAACTCAAAATGTGGGTCACTCAAAATTTCATCTATATCAAGCACAGGTGCTACCGGTAGCATCCATTGGCTAGAAGCTTCATGAAAGACCTCTCTCTTGGTTTTTTCGGTCATCCATTCTTCCATGATTTTGTCTACTATAACCCCAGATTCTGGATGATCAAAAACATTGTCGTAAGAAGTGTTTTCAGACAGATCTGTTCTGTTAAGCATTAGGCAAAGTTGTTCCCAAATAGCCTGGCTTCCACCTCCGAAGGTTACTGAACCATCGGATGCTTCAAGTGTACAAACACCAGGCGGAAATCCTTTAGATGAGAGAGGGGATTGCCGATGTCCACTCCTGTGCCTAACCTGACCATCCATGTCTAATGGTGGTTGATGTAAGTTTGCAAGTGTCTCCAAGATGCTTAGTTCAAGAAATTTACCAGCAGCGTTTTCAAATTCCCTGTCCCAGAGGGCTATTTGTATAGCGTTAGCCCCATTGATGCCAGTGAGGTACTCTGGTTGGTAGCCAGGCAGCATGAGTGGTTCTCTGTCCTTTTCACCGATTAGATTCAAAATTCCTGCTAGTGCGAGTTGGGTTATGGATGAAGACCTGAAGTGAGCATAAGGTCCACTTAACCCAAAAGGGGTTACAGAAAGCTCTATTAGATTTGAATTGTTTGTCGAAAACATATCTAGGTTAAAAATGAATGATTTGCGGAAATTCAAATCCCAATCCTCAATAAATATGTCCGACGTCTCTACCAGTTCGTTTAGTTTGTTAAACTCTCGCTTAGTTTGTAAATCCAGAGTCACACTTTTTTTCCCTGTGTTGTTATAGAGAAAAAGTGCGGAACTTTCATACGGGTTGTCTTGATTTAAATGTGGGCCTACTTTGCGTGACCAGTCACCATTGTAAGGAGGTTCAATTTTGATAACTTCGGCTCCCATGCCCGCCAATATTCTTCCACACGCCGGCCCACTCACTCCTTGTGCAGTTTCGACTACCTTTATTCCCTCCAAGGGTAAATGCTTACCTTCGGTGGAAAGATGAGTCATATTACGGTCTCACTATTCTTTTATGGGGGTTTTGAGCTAGCTTTTCCAAAGCCGGTTGTGCGAGTTTCACAAAAGTACATGCTATTTTACGTGTGTCCCTTGGGTCTATTAGGTCTACAACGTCACCTTTATGAGCAGCTCGGAATGGAGATCTTAATTTTAAAAGCCTGTCTTCTATCATCTGCCTGTGTGCATCAGGGTCTGGCGCATTCTCTATTTCTCTTCTGTATGCGGCTGCAACGCCTCCCTCTATTGGAATACCTCCCCATTCACCGGCCGGCCAACCGAATCTTAAATTAAGTCCATCTGGGTGTCCTAAACTATGAGCAGCATCCGCTGCAACACCATATGCTTTTCTTATGTTGAACTCTATTTTTGGTACCTTTGCTTCTGCTGAGGCTATTAGAGCTCGAATGCCTCGTCTCATAGTGGCCTTTCGTTCAGCGTGAGAACCTAACATGAATCCTGGCATATCTAGGAATATAACCACCGGCAAATTAAATGCATCACATAAATCTACAAAATGGGCATATTTTTCGGCTGCCCAACCATCCATTGCACCAGCTAGGACTCTTGGGTCACTACCTATTATGCCAACGCTATATCCATCGAGTCTTGCGAAACCGGTAATTACTGCACCGCCCCAATGTCTTCTCATCTCGAAAAATTCGCCGTTGTCTACAACCAATTTAATTAATTTTCTTGGGTCATAGGATCTTTTTCTGTTAGGAGGCACTATATTCAGTAACTCCTCGGGTCGCCTATCTGCAGGGTCTCCAGTTTCAACACGAGGAGCAACATCGTTAGTAGTGTTAGGTAAATATGAGATAAATGCTTTGATTTGATCGTAAGCTTCTTCTTCGGAATCAGCAACGTTGTCAATTTGACCACTTTCTTGGACATGCATTTTATATCCACCCAATTCTTCTTTATTGAGTGTTTCTCCAATCGCTCTTCTTACTACGGGAGGGCCTGAAGGAAATATCTGGGATTGATTTTTAACCATAACTGTAAAATGCGACATAAGAGCAAAGGCAGCAGGTGCACCAGCTACCGACCCCATTATTCCGGCTGCTACTGGTACTTTTTTCAGTAATTCA